>CBJMC01400__coassemble_583_pt1 | contig 84462 bp, 67 predicted proteins | sample CBJMC01400__metabat2_high_PE_029 | metagenome-assembled genome bin CBJMC01400 | reverse complement strand
ATGACCCTCTGCTTGTAAGGCAGATGCTCTCCCAGCTGAGCTAAGACCCCATATCTTTTTGTCTCTCGGAAGTTTGTCTTCCGCAGCCGACTTGTTAAGTATACTATCAGAGGCGAAAAATGTCAACACCTTTTTTTCATTTTTTTACATTTTTTCTTTCTTTTTTTCTCTCGCCCTTTTTCAGCCTCTTATTCCCGGGATTTATCAGCATTTAGTACTAATCGAACTACCCGGTATAATTAATTATAATACACATTATTATGGAGCGGATTCATTCATCCGCTCCATCTGAATCTCCGGATCATCTCATATACCGGCTCATCCGACCTCCATCTCATCCGATCTCCGACTCATCCGATCTCCGGCTCATCAAATTCCAGAGTAATATATTTGAAGCGGTCATCATGCCACTTCTTCACGACTTTTCCCCGTCTTGTCTGCAGGCGTTCCCTGTTTTTGAAGTTTCCGCTCGCCCCGTATGCATGTTCGATCATATACCAGTATGATGTAGGCAGAACGTATTCCTCCACCTCCAGATAATCGCCTTCCTCGCAGCAGTCCGGTGTCTCTGTCGTAAAATCCATTAACCTTGCCATATCGATGCTCCTGTTGTCTCCTATCTGAAATACTTCACTCCGGACTCGAATATCTTCATATCCTGCTCGCCGTAAATATTAATCGCAACAGAATCTCCCCGGCGCTCGGAGTGTGCCATCTTGCCTAGCACTCTTCCGTCCGGGCTTGTGATTCCCTCGATTGCGCGGTAGGAACCGTTGATATTCCACTCTTCATCCATGGAAATATTACCTTCCGGATCACAGTACTGAGTCGCAACCTGCCCGTTGGCAAAGAGTCTGTCCAGCCATTTCTCACTTGCGACAAAACGTCCCTCTCCGTGGGAAGCCGGATTTGTATATACTCCGCCGGGCTGCGCCTCCTGAAGCCATGGCGATTTGTTCGTTACAACCTTTGTATAGACCATCTTTGAAATATGACGTCCGATGGTGTTGTAGGTCAGTGTCGGAGAATCATCCTTCTGTCCCACAATCTCTCCGTACGGCACAAGCCCCAGTTTGATCAGTGCCTGGAATCCGTTGCAGATACCGAGCGCAAGTCCGTCGCGCTCATTCAGGAGCTTCTCCACTGCCTCTTTGATCTTTGCATTCTGGAATGCAGTAGCGAAGAATTTTGCCGATCCGTCCGGCTCGTCGCCGGCGCTGAATCCGCCCGGGAACATGATCATCTGTGCCCCGGATATGGCTTTCTCAAACTCCTCCACAGATTCCCGGATATCTTCTGCATTCAGGTTCCGGAATACCTTTGTAACCACTTTCGCGCCTGCTCTCTCGAAAGCTTTCGCGCTGTCATACTCGCAGTTCGTGCCCGGGAATACCGGGATAAATACGGTAGGCTGTCCGATCTTATGGCTGCAGATATGAATATCTGAAGTCCGGTAAATCTTCTCCTCCACCGGCTCCTTCGAATCTGCCGCGGATTTCGTGGCAAACACGCTCTCCAGAGTTGATGTCCATGCTTTTTCTGCCTCGTCAATGGAAAGCACCGTATTACCGTATTCAAACACATCCTTATCCGTCACTTCACCGATGACCGTATAACTGATGGCAAGATTCCCCACCTGTCCGTCCGGCACCTCGGCAATGATATCGCCGAATGCAGGAGCAAACAGATCTCTCGGATCCATACTGTGCTCGATCTTTACTCCCATCCGGTTGCCGAATGCCATCTTGCTTACTGCAGCCATCACACCATGGCGGTCAAGGGCATAGGCAGAGATAATACGTCCAGTGCGGATATCCTCCGTAAACTTTCCGTACTGATCCATAACCTGGGAATAAACCGGAAGATCATTGGAATCTCTTTCAATCCGGAGCCACACGATCCTGCTTCCCGCTTTCTTGAACTCCGGCGTAATAATGTCTTTGTCAAGCGCCATGTCAACGGCGAAAGAAACCAGGGTAGGCGGTACGTCAATGTCCTGGAAAGTTCCGGACATACTGTCCTTTCCGCCGATGGACGGCAGACCGAACCCGATCTGTGCCGCATATGCACCGAGAAGGGCTGCAAAAGGCTGGCTCCATCTCTTCGGATCCTCGGACATCCGGCGGAAGTATTCCTGGAAGGTAAAGCGGATCTTCCGATAGTCTCCGCCCGCAGCAACGATCTTTGCCACAGACTCGGTCACTGCGTATACAGCTCCATGGTACGGACTCCAGCTTGAGAGATACGGGTCAAATCCATAGCTCATCATGGACACGCTGTCCGTGGAGCCGTTTAGCACCGGCACTTTTGCCACCATGGTCTGTGTCTCTGTCATCTGATATTTTCCGCCGTGAGGCATGAATACAGAGCCTGCCCCGATGGAACCGTCGAACATCTCCACAAGTCCCTTCTGGGAGCATACATTGAGATCTCTGAGCATATCGAGCCATTTTTCTTTCACATCGCCCACTTCTTTTCTGCAGAACAGACTGTCTTTTCTGTCCGGCATCTCCACTTCCACACTGGTCTCCTGGTGGGCACCGTTTGTATCAAGGAAGGCGCGCGAAAGATTGACGATCTCTTTTCCTCTCCATACGAGAACCAGTCTCGGGGACTCTGTGACAACCGCCACCTCTGTCGCCTCAAGGTTTTCTTCTTTTGCATATGCCATGAACTGCGCAGCATCTTTCGGATCAACGACAACTGCCATTCTCTCCTGGGACTCGGAAATCGCAATCTCCGTTCCGTCAAGGCCTGCGTACTTCTTCGGCACTTTGTCCAACTCTACCCGCAGTCCCGGCGCAAGCTCTCCGATAGCCACGGACACACCGCCGGCTCCGAAGTCGTTGCACTTCTTGATCAGACGGCTGACTTCCTCTCTGCGGAACAGCCTCTGGATCTTTCTCTCGGTAGGCGGATTTCCTTTCTGCACCTCTGCACCGCATGTCTCGATAGATTCCTCGGTGTGTACTTTGGAGGAACCTGTTGCGCCGCCGCAGCCGTCACGCCCGGTCCGTCCGCCGAGCAGGATGATGATATCTCCCGGATCTGAATTTTCGCGGATCACCGCGCGTCTCGGAGCAGCACCCAGCACGGCGCCGATCTCCATACGCTTCGCCACATAGTCCGGATGGTAGATCTCTTTTACCAGACCGGTAGCCAGACCGATCTGGTTTCCGTAGGAGCTGTATCCCTTTGCAGCTCCGCGCACCAGCTTCTTCTGGGGCAGTTTTCCTTTCAGTGTCTCTTTGACGGAAACTGTCGGGTCAGCAGCTCCGGTTACACGCATCGCCTGGTAGACGTAGGTACGCCCGGAGAGCGGATCCCGGATCGCTCCTCCCAGACAGGTTGCCGCGCCTCCGAACGGCTCGATCTCCGTGGGATGGTTGTGCGTCTCATTCTTAAAGTTGATCAGCCACTCCTCTTCCACTCCGTCTACTTTGATCGGCACGACGATACTGCAGGCATTGATCTCGTCAGATTCTTCCTGATCTGCAAGTTTTCCTTCTCTTTTCAGCCTGCGCATTGCCATCAGTGCCAGGTCCATCAGGCAGACAAACTTGTCCTCCCTGCCTGCAAAGATCTCACTGTGATCCTTCAGATACTCTTTGTATGTGTTCTCGATGGGCTCTCTGTAATCTCCCTCGTCAAACTTCACATCCTTAAGCTCCGTAGAGAAAGTCGTATGACGGCAGTGATCGGACCAGTACGTATCCAGAACCCGGATCTCTGTCATGGTAGGATCTCTGTGTTCCTCTCCGCGGTAATAATTCTGAATATGCAGGAAATCCTTAAACGTCATGGCAAGCCCCAGAGAATCATAGAGCTCCTTCAGAGGCTGCTCCTCCATGTTCTGGAAACCGTCGAACACTTTGATATCCTCCGGTTCGTCAAAGACCGTTACCAGAGTATCCGGCTTCTCTTTCGCAGCCTCCCGGGAATCTACCGGGTTGATGCAGTGTTCCTTGATCGCCTCAAGTTCGCTGTCTGATATATTTCCTTCGATAACATAAGTGGTGGCGGTGCGGATCACCGGGTCCTCGTCTTCCTTTATGAACCGGATGCACTGTTCTGCAGAATCGGCACGCTGGTCAAACTGTCCCGGAAGGAATTCCACAGAGAATACCCGGTCATTTTCACCTGCCGGAACTTCTTCTCTGTAGAGAATATCTACCGGCGGCTCGGCAAACACACCCCGGCACGCCTTCTCGAATGTCTCGTCCGAGACATTCTCCACATCATAGCGGATCAGTTCTCTGACACCGGTCACGTCCATGATTCCCAGATAGCGTCTGATCTCATGCCGCAGTTCCTTCGCAGCAACGGCAAACTCGGGCTTCTTCTCCACGTACACGCGCTTTACATTACTCATATTTTGTCTCCTTTGCTCAAAATTTCCTAAGAGTATCGTACCACACTTTTCCTCATAAGTGTAATTAATATAATTAAAGTTTATGATAAGACTGCCTAATCTTCCTGGCAGGCATTCCCGCCTGACCTCCCCTTCAGTTCCCGGTTTACTGTCCGGAACCGGTCTTCTTCTTTCCGGCGGAGAGTCTTCCCGGGATAAGACTTAATGCGAAGCACACTGCCAGCCCGATAATGAAGATCACACCGATGCGGATTACCATATCTGCAAACAGACCTTCCGGCAGCATACGGATCATATAGTCCTCCGCCGGATCAAACAGCCAGAGATCATTGTCAAAAAAGATATGGTGAAACTCCACAAACACTGCATTGAAGTCCACGACAACCGCAATTCCCAGAAGCACGACCAGCGCTCCGGTAACAGCCAGCACAATCTGCCAGGACCGCGCCAGAATCCGCTTCCAGTCCGCCCTCACCGCAAGCAGAAAGACAAGACAGATCACCGCGGCGGCGCAGGCACCCCACTTGAGATTCAGCCCTCCGATAAACAGATCCCGGACCTCTCCCATATGAAAGCGGTCCTGTTCGTTAAAGAAGTCCTGTTCCACGCCTTCCACAGTGGTCGTAACAGAGAGCGCCTCTCTGTCGCCTCTCAGGTACGCCATCATCTCTCTGGTCACGTGCATCACATCATCCATCGTCATGTCGAGGTCAGAGAGCACGTCATATTTCTCGTATTCCTTCTGATATACATTAAAGTCTGCATACATGGCAATCTCAAAACTTGAAATCAGCAGAATAATCATGAGGGCAACAGAAAAAACAATTCCCGCCGCCCAGTGTAGCTTGTTCATATTGTGTCAACCCTTTCATCATGTTATAATACAACCAGTATTTATCAGGAGGACTAATAATTATGATTGATATCAATTATGAATTATACAAAGTATTCTATCATGTGGCTTCCACTCTTAATTTCTCGGAAGCCTCCAAACAGCTTTTCATCTCACAGTCCGCAGTCAGCCAGTCCATCAAGACACTGGAAAAGAAACTGGATCAGGTTCTCTTTATCCGCAGTACAAAGAAGGTCCAGCTCACTCCGGAAGGCGAGATCCTGATGCGCCACATCGAACCCGCCATGAACCTGATCCGCAAAGGGGAAGCCCAACTCCTTGAAGCGGCCTCCACAGGCGGTCAGATCCGCATCGGTGCCAGTGATACGATCTGCCGCTATTTTCTGATTCCCTATCTGGAACGTTTCCACAAGACGTTCCCCAACGCGCACATAAAGGTCATCAACCAGACCTCTGTCAAATGTGCAGAGCTTCTCCGGAACGGAATGGTGGACCTGGTTGTCGTCAATTACCCCAACAATTACCTTGGAACCGCCGCCTCCGTAACGCGCATCCGGAAATTCCGGGACGTGTTCATCGCCGGAGAGCCTTTCTCCGAACTGAAGGGCAGGAAGCTTTCTTTTACAGATCTGGTCCGCTATCCGATCCTGATGCTTGACCGGAACAGCACGACAAACGAGTTTCTCCACAGCCTGTTCCAGCAGCATCAGCTGGATCTTGTGCCGGAAATCGAACTGACGAGCAATGACCTTCTGGTAGATCTTGCCCGGATCGGCCTTGGCATTGCCTTTGTGCCGGATTACTGCATCGCCGGCAGAACTGACGGGATCTTTGTCCTGGAAACAGAGGAGGACCTCCCGGAACGGGAGCTTGCCATCGCTTTCAACGGGCACCTTCCCCTCTCCCGCGCATCCCAGGAGTTCCTGAGTTATTTCCAGAACTCTTCGATATAGCTTCCGACTGTCCGCACAGTACAGTACTGACACCGGTCCCACTCACGCGGGAATGTCTCTCTGTACTGCCGCTGCCGGAACCGTTCGTCCAGCAGCAGGATCACACCTCTGTCGCTTTCCGTACGGATGACGCGTCCTGCTGACTGGAGCACCTTATTCATCCCCGGATAGAGATAGGAATACTCAAACCCCTGCATCCCTCTGCCGTCGAAATACTGTTTGACAATCTCACGCTCGTTGCAGACCTGGGGCAGTCCGGTTCCCACGATAATGGCACCGATCAGCCTGTCGTCCGCCAGGTCAATCCCCTCGGAGAAGATTCCTCCCATCACGCAGAAGCCCACCAGGCTCCTGTCCCTTTTCTGCTCAAACTCCTCCAGGAACTCCTCTCTCTCCTGCTCTGTCATATACTGTCCCTGTATGAGCATATCAACGTCATTTCCCATCTGTTCAAAGCGTTCACATACTTCGTCCATAAAGCGGTAGGATGGAAAGAAGGCGATGTAGTTTCCCTGTCTCGCCTCTGCCGTTTTGCGGATATAGACGGCGATCTTTTCATACATGTCCGGTCCCCGCATGGTATAGCGGGTGCTCACATCCGTTCCGATCAGCAGTAAGCGGTTGTCATTCGGGAAACAGGAATGTGCATAGACTGCATAGTCATCTTCTTCCACAGAAAGCAGTTTCTTATAATAGCGGATCGGCAGCATTGTGGCGGAGAAGAATACCGTACTGTTTCCCTGTTCCAGGTAAGCCTGCAGATTAACCGCCGGATTCACACAGAACAGCTTCACCATAAATCTGCCGTCCGGTTCCATCTCGCTGTATATGACATAATTTTCATCCAGTATATCATGGATGCTCAGAAAAGAACGGACCTGAAAGTAGAGCTCCAGTACCCGCTCCCGCTTTTCCTGATCCGTACATTCCTCCAGAAAAGTTTCCATCTCTGTAAAGAGACTCATAAGCTTCAGAGCAATGTGGGAGACACTGTTAAGGATCTGATAGTTCTCACACTCCCGCTTCAGTTCCAGGAACAGCCGGTTCACCTCATCCAGTCTCCTGGCGAGCCTGCCGTCCATCGGCTTTACAAGCCGCTTTACTTCCAGGAAGTCCTCTTTATAGAGAGCTGCACTGTACATTTCCCTTCCCCGTTCCACCAGGTTGTGCGCCTCGTCAATCAGGAAGAGATATCCACCGGAAGTACCCTCCCCGAAGAACCGCCGCAGATGTGCATTGGGGTCAAAAACATAGTTGTAATCACAGATCACGGCATCCACCCATGTGGAAATATCAAGGGACATCTCAAAGGGACATACACGATACTTCTTTGCCGCCGCCTCCACGGCGCTCCGGCTGATCTCAAAGCCCTGTGTAATCATCTCGTACACCGCATCGTTGACCCGGTCATAGTGTCCTTCCGCATAGGGACATGCCTCCGGATTGCAGTCCGCCTCCTCGCAGAAACAGATCTTTTCCCTGGCAGTCAATGTAACCGTCTTAAACCGAAGCCCCTGTCCGGCCATAGCGCGGAACGCCTGCTCTGCCACAGTACGGGTAATGGTCCTGGCTGTGAGATAGAAGATCTTTTCCCCCAGTCCTTCTCCCACTGCCTTCACGGCAGGGAATACTGTGGCAATGGTCTTTCCCACTCCCGTCGGCGCCTGGATAAAGAGCTTTTTCTTCCGCAGGATCGTGCGGTAAACAGACGCAGCCAGATCCTTCTGACCTTCCCGGTACGGAAAGGGAAATACGGTTTCCCGGATCGACTCATTTCGAATCTCCCGCCATTCGATCTGGAGCCGGGCCCACTTCTCATATCTGCGGATAAGATCCCCGAACCATGCTTCCAGCTCATCAAACGTGAATTCCTGACGGAACCGCTTAATATCTTCGGTGTCCAGATTACAGTAAGTCATCTGGACACCGATTTTCTTCAGATCATGCTGCTGTGCATAGATATACGCATAACACTTGGCCTGGGCAAGATGGACGCCAACCGGTTCAGTGATCAGCTCCAGGTCTCTCAGAACACCCTTGATCTCATCGATCACCACATCCGGCTCTGCCAGATGTTCCGGTATAATGATCCCGTCCGCCCTGCCCTCAAGCTGTATGGTAATATCACCGCACGGGACCTGGATCTTCAGCGGCACCTCCGCGTGATATTCCGATCCCATGCTTCTCTGGATCTTCCGGTGCAGCCGGCCGCCCATCTGCATGGCATCCTTCTCCATACTCCCGGAAATGCGGTTGTCGATATTCCCTTCCCGGAGGATGAATTCGACCAGATTCCGCACGGAGATACGGACGGTCCTGTTCTGCTCAGACTCTGTCAATGCTCAGCCCCGTCCTTTTCTCCGGACTCAAAGCGGAAGCGGGTTTCTTCCGTCCAACCGTCCCCGGACACATTTTCCCCGGCGAAATGACCTGCAGCGGATTTCTCTGCGCCTTCACCCACACCGGAATCCGTTGATTTCTGCACTGCGCCGGCTGTTCTGCTCCACTCTTCCGCCTCAGGTCCGAAATCATCCATTCGGGCGACTTCGGCGATGGTCTTCGTCAGCCCGGCAATGCCCTGCAGCTCGGAAGGAATGATAATCTTTGTCGCCCTTCCGTCCGCAGCTTTGGCAAACGCCTCAAGACTCTTGATAGTAAGAACCGCGTTGTCTGCACCTGCATTCTTGATATACCGGATTCCGTCTGCAGTTGCCTGCTGTACGGTGCGGATTGCCTCTGCCTGTCCTTCCGCTTCCTTGATCCGCTTCTCTTTCTCGGCTTCCGCCCGGAGAATCGCCGCCTGTTTCTCCGCCTCAGCTTCAAGGATCACAGACTGTTTCTCTCCTTCTGCGACAAGAATGGTAGACTTCTTCTCACCTTCTGCGCGCAGGATCGCTTCTCTTCGCTCACGCTCCGCTTTCATCTGCTTCTCCATGGCATCCTGGATCGCCTTGGGCGGCATAATATTTTTCAGCTCCACACGGTTCACTTTGATTCCCCATTCGTCTGTGGCAGTATCCAGTGTCGTCCGCATCTTGGTATTGATAGTCTCGCGGGAGGTAAGCGTCTCATCCAACTCCAGATCGCCGATGATATTACGCAGCGTTGTGGCTGTCAGGTTCTCTATCGCCGAGATCGGATTCTCCACTCCGTATGCATACTTCTTCGGATCTGTAATCTGATAGAACACAACCGTATCAATCTGCATCGTAACATTGTCCTTTGTGATAACGGCCTGAGGTTCAAAATCCACAACCTGCTCTTTCAAGGATACTCTTCTCGCCACCCGGTCGAGAATCGGGATCTTAAAATGAATCCCCACATTCCAGGTTGCCAGATATCCGCCGAGACGCTCCACGACAAATGCGTTCGCCTGGGGAACAATCCGGATGCTGCTTGCAATCAGCAGTAAAATAATAATCAGAATCACAATCAGTACAAAAATTCCCAATGTCATGCCTTTCCCTCCTCACGCTTCTTCAAAATCAGTTTCACTCCGGAGATTCTGACGACCTCAGCCATGCTCCCGGCCTCGATCTTCTCCCCGTCCTTCTCCGTCCTGGCAGTCCACTCCAGTCCCTTTGCCAGGGCTGTGCCGGTCTGTGCATAATTGTCCACAGTCTCCGTCACCTTAACCATCCTGCCGATCAGTTCATCGCTGTTTGTCCTCTCATGGCGGAAATTTATGTACTTCAGCGCAAACGGCCGCGTAAACGCCAGAAGAAGAAATGATACGATGAAAAAGCCCGCGATCTGCCAGACCAGTCCCGCCCCTGCCAGCGAGATAATCAGCGCCGTCAGAGCCCCTCCTGCAAACCAGATCGACGTAAGCCCTACGGTGGCCACTTCCACAGCCACGAACAGGACAAGCAGGCCAAGCCATACAAATACTTCTGTCTCCATATGTCTCCTCTCTTTTCCGTCAGGAATATCCTGAACTGCTTTATCTGGTGTCATTACTATCATAATCTCTCCGGACGTTTTATACAACCAGAATTTTTTAACTTTCGCTCCTGTCCGTCCAAAATTCCGGCATGTCTCCCCGGTACCGCAGGGGAAGCATATTCCGCTGCAGCCCGGGATTCTCCCGCTCTTTGATGGAGATGGATTCAAAGAACACCCGCCAGAGCGTCTCATATGCCTCTTCCGCGTCGGAAACCGCACCTGCCGCTTCCGGATTCAGTTCCACTCCCCACACCAGCCGGCACTTATCCCGGGCAGGATGGACAAGAGAGATCCCGTGGGTCTTATCGCAAATCATCCAGTTCTCCAGCGGAAAACGGTTGGAAAAATGCTCTGCAATGCAGGTCAGAATCTGGGTCCTGGGCGAGATTTCGGAAAACAGGACGCCGTTTTTCAGTTCACGGAAACGGATGAATTCTTTGTATCTGTGCGCCTCGTTGGACACTCTCCTGCTCAGTTCAAACACTTTCGCCACATCCGGATGGCCCAGATGCTCCATGATCTTTCTGCTGTCCGGGATCCGTCTTGCTTCCTGCATGGCATGAAACACCGCCTCTCCCTTGGCACTGTCATCCGAAAGAAGTGCATTGCAGATATCCCAGTATGCATTGTAACCCAGATGCCGTTTGATCATTCCTGCAATCTTAACCGCTTTGTCCTCACATTCCACCACAGTCTTATATTCACAGAAAAGCTGCTGCTGTACTTTTCCCCGCAGTTCGATTCCCGCTTCTTTATCCCGGCTCTCCTTCCAGGCGTCATAGAGCGCGGAGCCGAGCCCCGTCATCGTATCCGTACAGATATAGACCTGCTTCATCGCCTTATCCCATCCTTTCCACATGAAGCCCCGGCCCTTTCGCCGGGGAATTTCCCGCCTGCATCGTAAAATTCATGTCATCAAACAGCGACATCTGACGGTATGTCATTCCGTCCGTTCCCTCCGGCAGGCGTTCCTTTGTATTGAGAAGATTTCTTGTGATATAGTCCTCATCCATCCTTGTCGGATACATCATCTTTCCCTGGCAGGTAAGAAAATACAGCGCTCTTTTGAGAACAACTCCCATCTTCTTCAGATCCTCAAACCGAAGATTTCCCATTCTCCTTGCCTTCACTATCCTCGACGCCGACTTGTACCCGATTCCCGGAACTCTCAGGAGCATCCGGTAATCCGCCCGGTTCACCTCCACCGGAAACTGATCCAGGTGTTTCAGCGCCCAGCAGCACTTCGGGTCGAGAAAAATATTGAAATTGGGATTCTCCTCGTCCAGCAGTTCCTCCGCTTCAAAATGATAGAAACGGAGCAGCCAGTCCGCCTGGTACAGACGGTGCTCCCGCAGAAGCGGCGGACCGCTCTCTTTCAGGGCAGGGAGCGCCTTATCCTCATTGACCGGGACAAATGCCGAATAGAACACCCTCTTTAACTCAAACTTCTTATAAAGTGTTTCCGCAACATTCAGAATCTGATAGTCTGTCTCGGGTGTAGCTCCGATAATCATCTGTGTGCTCTGCCCCGCCGGGACAAAACGGGGTGCATTCCGGTAAACCGTGATCTCCTGCCGGTTTTCCTTCGTCTTTTCCTGCACCATCCTCATGGGAGCCAGGATATTCTTCCGTGACTTGTGGGGCGCCAAAAGACGCAGGCTCTCAGCCGTGGGAAGCTCCATATTGACGCTCATCCTGTCCGCAAGATAGCCGGTCATCTGAATCAGCCGGGGATCCGCGCCCGGAATTGCCTTGACATGGATGTATCCCTGGAAATTACAGACATGACGAAGCCGGTACAGAGTCGCATAGATCTGTTCCATCGTATAGTCCGGGCTTTTCAGGATACCGGAGCTCAGAAAAAGTCCTTCGATGTAATTTCTCCGGTAAAATTCCATGGTCAGGCTGCACACTTCCTCCGGTGTGAAGGAAGTACGCTCCACATCATTGGACGAACGGTTGACACAATATTTGCAGTCAAATATACACTCATTCGTATAAAGGATCTTGAGCAGCGAGATACATCTCCCGTCAGCGGAAAAACTATGGCAGATCCCGGCGCTGCTGCAGTTTCCCATACCGGTGCCGTCCCCCTTCCTGTCCACGCCGCTTGACGTACACGCCACATCATACTTTGCCGCATCAGACAGGATGCGCAGCTTCTCATACACATTCTTCCGCCCTGCCGATCCCGTCTGTACAATATGCTTCGTTCCACACTGTATGCTGTCCTTTATGTTCTTCATGGTATCCATCGCCCGGCTCTGAACCCTCTGCATAATCTCATCAGACATATCTCTCACCTCTCAATTCGAACATATGTTCTGTTCTCATATTATCACAGGGTCCTGTCCTTTTCAAGGGAAAATGAAAGATGGCGGAAAGTCCGCACAGAAAAAGCGGCGGGAAATATTGAATTTCCCGCCGCCAGGTCTCTTATATTCTGTTTTTTATTCGCACTCCCGGATACGCTTTCTCAGCGGAAGAACCATGGACGGTGACACGGACAGTTCGTCCAGCCCCATCTTCAGGAATTCCTCCGTCAGCTCCAGGTCTGCCCCGAGCTCGCCGCAGATACCGATCCATTTGCCCTCGGCGTGCGCATTCTCCGCCGCCATGCGGATCATAGCCAGAACGGCCGGGTGATGGGGATCATAGAACTCATCCAGCTTGGAATTCTGACGGTCAATCGCCAGCGTATACTGGGTGAGGTCGTTGGTTCCCACACTGAAGAAATCCACTTCCTTCGCAAGATCCCGGCTGATCATCACTGACGCCGGTGTCTCGATCATGACTCCGAGCTCCACCTCGTCCCGGAAAGGAATTCCTTCCTCTTTCAGCTCCGCCTTTACTTCCGCGATAATCGCCTTGATCCGGTGGATCTCATCCACAGAGATGATCATCGGGAACATGATGGAGATGTTGCCGTACATGGCCGCACGGTACAGAGCGCGAAGCTGGGTCTTGAAGATCTCCGGGCGCGTCAGGCAGATGCGGATCGCACGGTATCCGAGGGCCGGATTTTCTTCCTTATCCAGTCCGAAATAATCCACCTGCTTGTCCGCTCCGATATCCAGAGTACGGATGATAACCTTCTTGCCCGCCATGTTCTCGGCCACCTGCTTGTATACAGAGAACTGCTGATCCTCCGTGGGGAATGTACTGTTCTCAAGATACAGGAATTCACTCCGGAAAAGCCCGATGCCGCCTGCATCATTTTTCAGCACGGCTCCTACATCGGAGACGTTGCCGATATTGGCATATACATTGATTCTCTGACCGCTCTTTGTGACATTGTCCTTGCCTTTGAGCTGTTCGAGAAGCGCCTTCTGGTCCAGATCCTTCTGACGTTTCTCCTGCATCTGTGCCAGGGTCTCCTCATCCGGATCCACATAGAGTGTTCCCGTAAATCCGTCGAGAACCGCCATCTTTCCGTCAAAGGAAGGCTGAAGATCCTCTCCCAGGCCGATGACAGCCGGAATATTCATGGTCCGCGCCAGAATCGCCGTGTGGGAGTTGGAAGATCCGTGCATGGTCGCAAACCCCAGGACCTTGCTCTTGTCAAGCTGCACTGTCTCGCTGGGTGCCAGATCGTCCGCCGCCACAATACACGGCTCTGTCATCTCATGCACTCCTTCATCCACACCGCAGAGAATATCGAGAACACGCTCGGAGACATCCTTTACATCGGCTGCCCTCCCCTGCATGTAAGCATCATCCATGGAAGCGAACATCTGTGCAAAATTATCCGCTGTCGTTGCGACTGCAAACTCAGCGTTCACCTGCTGTGAGCGGATAATGTTCTCGATTGATTCAAGATAATCCAGATCCTCAAGCATCATCTGATGGATCTCAAAGATCATCGCATTCGCCTCTCCCACATCGTCAAGAGCCTTGTCATGGAGCTCCTTAAGCTGGGATACCGCTTTGTCCTTCGCCTCGTGAAATCTCTTCAGTTCGGCGTCTATATCATCGACATGGCTCCTCTTGATCACCTTCTGGTTTCTTTTATAAAAGGTAATTCTGCCGATCGCCACGCCTCCAAAAACACTTTTTCCGCTAATTGTAAACATATCTTATAAGTTCTCCTTGAAGAATGTCTCAAGTTCGGCAGCTGCTTTCTCCTCGTCTGCTCCGTCAACTGTAACCGTAATCTCTTCCCCGGTCTTAACTCCAAGGCCCATAACTCCGAAAATTCTCTTCGCATCCGCGCTCTTCTCGCCTTTGGCAATCTTAACTGCGGACTGATAGGATGCCGCCTGTTTTACAAGGATTCCTGCCGGTCTTGCATGGATTCCCTCCGGGTCTGTAATCACGTATTTGAATTCTTTCATAACATGGTACCTCCTTATTGGTTCAATGTAATTTTGTAATAAGTATATAACACGCCCTGATTTTTTTCAATGAAAGATTCACAAAATAATTTCTTAAATATTTGCTTTATTTGCAAATATTTCTACAAATCAAACAATGGCGTTGACAGATACCGCTCTCCTGTATCCGGCAGAAGAGCTGCAATCACTTTTCCTTCGTTTTCCGGTTTTTGTGCTTCCAGGATTGCCGCGTGAAGGGCAGCCCCCGAAGTGATGCCGGTGAGGATTCCCTCCTGGTGCGCAAGCAGTCTGGACGCCTCATACGCCTCTTCCTCCGTGACCGGACAGATTCTGTCGTACACAGATGTATCCAGCACTTCCGGCACAAACCCGGCACCGATCCCCTGAAGTCCGTGGGGACCTGTCTTTCCGCCGGAGAGGACAGGCGAACCTGCAGGTTCAACGGCGACAATCTCCACTGCCGGTTTCTTCTCCTTCAGATATTTTCCGACGCCGGTTATGGTTCCGCCGGTTCCCACTCCTGCCACAAACAGGTCGATCTCCCCGTCTGTGTCTTCCCAGATCTCCGGGCCGGTGGTCTTATAATGCGCCATGGCATTGGCAGGATTTACAAACTGTCCGAGAACAATTGCATTCTCGGTCTCTTCTGCCAGTTCATCCGCCTTCTCGATGGCGCCCGCCATTCCTTTTGCACCATCGGTAAGGACGATCTGCGCCCCGTAGCCGAGAAGAAGTTTCCTTCTTTCTATGCTCATGGTCTCCGGCATCACAAACACCGCTTTGTACCCCCGCGACGCTGCGATGGCCGCCAGACCGATCCCTGTATTCCCGCTGGTCGGTTCGATGATGGTTGCGCCCGGACGGATCTTCCCGCTCTTCTCTGCATCCTCAATCATATTCAGGGCAGCCCGGTCCTTCACGCTGCCTGCCGGATTGAAATATTCCAGCTTGACCAGGAGCCTTGCATGGAGCCCGAGCTCTTTTTCAATATTTGCCGCCTCAAAAAGCGGCGTTCTTCCCACAAGTTCCGTAATGCTTCTGTATACTTTCATGGTGTTATCCTCCTTTTGCGCTATACTCCTATTTTACCCGTTCCTGCCGGGAATTACAACGTTTCTTCCATGTTAATGTTTTGTATATTTTTACAAAACAGATCTTTCATCCGTTGACTTTTATTGTTAAACATGCTACACTGTCACAGTATCGGTTTAGCAGAGCCGGTACAGAAACTTATTATTTTCTTTATGGAGGGCTACACAATGACAGGTACAGTGAAATGGTTTAACAACCAGAAGGGTTACGGATTCATCTCCGATTCTGAGGGAAACGATATCTTCGTTCACTACTCAGGGCTTGTTATGGATGGATTCAAATCCTTAGAAGAAGGCCAGGCTGTCGAGTTTGACGTGACAGAAGGCGCAAAAGGACCTCAGGCAACCAATGTAGTAAAACTTTAATCAGAATTTTTAATGTACCTTTTAATTATATAAACCAGAATGGCATTTAATATTTAAAAGCAATACAGAAAAACGAGATTAAAAAGAACTGCCGGACAACTCTTCCCAGGTCGTCCGGCAGTTCTTTTTCTCCTGATTTCTTTCTCAGCCCTTTATGTTCGCCACGTAAGCTTCCGATGCCTCCCAGACATCAAATCCGCTTCCCCGCAGGATGTCCACAACTCTCGCAGGGTCGTCCGTCTTGATGACCGCCGATGCGTCGGAGCCGTTTGCAAAGGCATACATGTACTCAATGTTCACGTCGCCTTCTACAATCTGATGCATTGCCCGGCTCAGAGATCCGGTCTCGTGGGGTACGCGCAGAGCGACCACATCTGTCAGCATGGAAGTAATCCCGTTTTCTCTGAGGACAGCCTTCCCCTTGTTCGGATCGGAGACAATCATCCTCAGCATCCCGTACTCTGCGGTATCAGCCAGGCTCAGGGCAACGATGTTGATGTCATTTCCCGCGAGGACGGACAGGACTTCATCCAGACGTCCCTCTCTGTTTTCCAGGAAAACGGATAATTGTTGAATGGTGATTCCCATAGTAAATACCTCCCTTTTTACAGATTTCTGTTATCGATCACGCGGACAGCCTTGCCTTCGCTTCTCTGGATCGTTTTCGGCTCCACGAGTTTCACGCGTACGGAGATGCCGAGAGCTGTCTTGAGTACGGCAGCGATCTTGTCTCTGAGTGCATCCAGTTTCCGGATCTCGTCGGAGAACATGGACTCGTCCACTTCCACCATGACCGTCAGGACATCCAGGTTGTCCTTTCTGTCGACGATCATCATGTAGTGCGGCGCCACTGCCCCGCCCATACTCAGAAGTGCAGTCTCCACCTGGGTCGGGAATACGTTCACGCCGCGGATCACTTTCATGTCGTCGGTTCTTCCCGTAAACTTGGAAATTCTCGGAAGAGTTCTTCCGCACTCGCACGTGCTGTGGTCGATGCTTGTCAGATCCTTTGTGCGGTAGCGGATCAGCGGCATGGCCTCCTTTGCAAGAGTGGTGAATACAAGCTCACCGGTCTCGCCGTCTGCACATTTTGCCTGAGTCGCAGGATTGAGTACTTCCGGATAGAAATAATCCTCATGCACATGGAGTCCCGCATGGTGGATGCAGTCCTGGGCAACACCCGGTCCCGTGACTTCGCAGAGACCGTAGATGTCGAAGCAGTTAATATGGAGAATGCTCTCGATCTTCTTGCGCATCTCTTCCGTCCAGGGCTCAGCTCCGTGGATTCCCGCCTTCAGTTTCAGACGATCCACAACACCCGCTTCCTGGAGGGATTCTGCCAGGTAAAGGGCGTAGGACGGCGTGCAGGCAAAAGCGGTTGCCCCCAGATCCTCCATGCACATCATCTGGCGCTTCGTGTTTCCCGCAGACATGGGGATCGCTGTCGCTCCCAGCGCCTTTGCGCCGAAATCAAGTCCCATCCCTCCGGTAAAAAGCCCGTACCCGTAACATACATGGATGATATCCTCATTGGTAAGTCCCGCCATCACGAGACCTCTTGCGACACACTCTCCCCATACATCCACATCTTTCTGGGAATAGGGAGCGATCGTCAGTTTTCCCGTCGTTCCGGATGTTCCCTGGACACGGACCACATCCTTCATGGGGATTGCAAGGAGTCCGAATGGATAGTTGTTCTTCAGGTCCTCCTTTGTGGTAAACGGAAGTTTTTCGATATCCTCGATGGATTTGATATCTCCGGGTTCCAGCCCGATATCTTTCATCTTTTTGTGGTAGAACTCCACATTGTTGTACACCCTGTTTACAACATCCACAAGGCGTCTGCTCTGCAGGGCGCTCATCTCATCCCTGCTCATGCATTCAATTTTCGGGTCACGGATCCGCTCAACCCAGTTTTCTAATGATATTGCCGCCATTTCTGTTTCTCCTTCTAAAAGTTTCTCCTTCTGAAGCTTCTCCTTTGCGAGACTCTTCCGCTGAACATATGGTTCTCTCCTACAGTTCTTCCTCTTCCACAAGCTTTACGCCCGCTGCTTTCAGAACTTCTTCCGCCCTGTCGAAATCGTCTGTATGGAGCACCATGACCGGTGCCCTTCCCTGCCGGATCACAAAAGAATAGATATAATTTACGTTGATCTTCCCGTCCGCAAGAATCTTAAGCATATGGTTCAGGTTGCCGTTCTCATCGATCAGCTCCGCGCCGATCACGTTGTTTACACGGTTCACAAATCCTCTTTTCGTCAGTTCTTCCTTCGCCCGGGCGGGATCGCTCACCACAAGCCGCATGATCCCGAACTCCGGAGCATCAAACATTGAGATTGCCCGGATATTGATCTGCGCCTCTGTGAGCACGGAGGTAACTTCCATCATGCTCCCGGGCTGATTTTCTACAAAAACCGATATCTGTCTGATCACCTTCTCCCCTCCTTTCTTCCTGTCTGTATTTATGCGTTCAGGGTATATCCCACATCAAATGCTTTCTTGTTGATCTCAATGGTCTTCGGAGGCACGGTCTTCTCGATCACCTCATACCACTGTTCTTTCGTAAAGTCCATATGCTGCGCCGCAACGCCCAGGACGATCAGGTTAAACACCTTCGGGTTTCCGAGCTTTCTCGACTCCTCTGTGGCGTCAACCCTGTATACCTTGTACTCTTTCTCAAGGTTTTCCAGAATGTGTTCCGGATACTCTGCCGCCCCGATCACAACCGGCATGGGATCGATCCTCCAGTCATTGACGATCAGCACTCCGTCCTTTTTGAGGAAATGCGCGTATCTTAAAGCCTCAAGCCGCTCAAATGCGATGATCACATCCGCCTGCCCCTCTTCCACGATGGGCTCCGCCACCTTGTCGCCGTAGCGCACAAATGTGACAACGCTTCCGCCTCTCTGCGCCATTCCGTGCACCTCGGATAATTTCACATCATAGCCGCCTGCAATCGTAAGTCCGCCAAGGATCCGGCTTGTGAGCAGGGTGCCCTGTCCGCCGACTCCGACGATCATAATATTCTTTACTGCCATCTCTACTCACCCTCCTTAACAAGTTCAATCGCGTCAAATTTACACAGAGTCTCGCAGAGTCCGCAGCCTGTGCACATGGTGTCGTCGATATGTATGGTTCCGTCCGCGTTTCTCGTCATTGCGGGACAGCCCGGCTTCATGCAGGCTCCGCACTTCTTACACTTGTCTGCATGGGCGGTGTAGAGCGGTTTCTTCCTCTTGTCGAGAAGCACGCAGGGAGTCTTCGTGATAATGACGGAGATCTCGTCCTTTGCCACTTCCTCTTTCACCGTCTTCTCCAGAAGGGCAATGTCAAGGGCGTTGACCTCTACCACATTTCTGATTCCCATTGCCCTGCAGATTCCCGGGATACTGATAGCGTATGTGGGATCACCCTGGAGTGTCTTTCCGGTTGCCGCATGGTCCTGATGCCCGGTCATTCCCGTGGTGGAATTGTCCATGATGATTACAGTTCCCGTCGCCTGATTGTAAACCATGTTCATCAGAGAGTTAACTCCGGTGTGCATAAATGTAGAGTCGCCGATCACTGCCACCCAGTTTTTGATGTAATCTTTTCCCTTTGCCTTCTCCATGCCGTGGAGCGTGGAAATACTGGAGCCCATGCACATGGTCGTATCGATCACGCTCAAAGGTGCGACCGCGCCCAATGTATAGCATCCGATATCTCCTGCCGCATGCATTTTCAGCTTGTTCAGCACATAGAACACACTTCTGTGAGGACATCCCGGACAGAGGATGGGCGGACGTCCCGGTGCCTGTGCCGGCGCCTTCAGGTGAAGGTCCTCCTTCAGGATCGCTTCTCTTAACATATTGGCGCTGTACTCGCCCTGAACCGTCAGGATCTCTTTTCCGATGGCTTTGATTCCCCAGGACTTCACCTGCTCCTCAATCACCGGGTCAAGCTCCTCCACAATATAAAGTGTCTCCACTTTCGAGGCAAAGTCTTCGATCAGTTTTCTCGGAAGAGGATTCACCATTCCCAGTTTGAGCACGGATGCATTCGGAAGTGCTTCTTTTACATACTGGTAAGGAATACCGCTTGTGATGACGCCGATCTTTGTGTCGTTCATCTCCACACGGTTCATGGGCAGCGTATTTGCCGCCTCTGCCAGTTCATTGTTCAGTTTTTCAATCGCCACATGACGTACTTTGGCATTGCCCGGCATCATGACGTTCTTCTGCACATTCTTTACATAAGGTTTGTCTTCCGGTTCTTTCCGCTCACACAGTTCTACAAGTCCCTGGGAGTGGGCGAGCCTTGTAGTGGTGCGGAAGATAAAGGGGCGGTCAAACTTTTCGCTCAGTTCAAAGGCTTCCTTGAACAGATCCTTTGCCTCTGCGCTGTCGGATGGCTCGATCACCGGGATCTGCGCCGCTCTCGCCACCATTCTCGTATCCTGCTCGTTCTGGGAACTGTAAAGTCCCGGATCGTCTGCCACGACAATGACAAGGCCTCCGTTTACCCCCATGTAAGACACGGAATAGAGAGGATCTGCAGCCACATTGAGTCCCACATGCTTCATACATGCCATGGCCCGGACTCCCGCCAGGCTGGCTCCGACTGCCACCTCGGTCGCCACCTTCTCGTTTGGCGCCCATTCCTCATATACATCGTCCCGGTACTGCACCAGATATTCACTTATCTCCGTACTCGGAGTTCCCGGATATGCAGACGACACTTTCACGCCCGCCTCGTAAGCGCCGCGGGCAATCGCCTCATTTCCAAGCATAATCACTTTCTCTGCCATATTTTACAGTCCATCCTTTCGTAAATCTGTCACTCTCTTTGCCTTTCCCTCGAAACGCTTCAGAGAATTCGGTCCCACAAGCCGGATCTGGGTTGCCAGTCCAAGCTGGGATTTCAGCATGGATTTGATCCTTGCCTCCAGTTCGTTTAATTTGCCGTAACTGTCGAGCAGCCTGTCGTCGATGAGTTCCACGGTGATGGTCATCACATCCAGGCGGTTCTTCCGCTCCACCAGAATCTCATAGTGTGGTCCGATCTCATCGATCTTGAGCAGTACTTCCTCGATCTGGGTCGGGAATACATTCACGCCGCGGATAACGAGCATGTCGTCCGCACGTCCGGAGATGATCTCCATCCTCGCAGTCGTCCTTCCGCATTTGCATGGCTCATACATCAGTCTTGTCAGATCTCCGGTGCGGTATCTGACAAGGGGCAGCGCCTCCTTGCCGAGACAGGTCACTACCAGCTCTCCCAGCTCTCCCGGCGGAAGTACTTCCTCCGTATCCGGGTCAATGATCTCCGGAATAAACCAGTCCTCATTGATATGCATGCCGCACAGTTCGGTACACTCTCCTGCCACGCCCGGTCCGCAGAGCTCGCTCATCCCGTAGTTCTGCGTACAGACAAACTGCGGTCCCCAGACTTTGTGCATCTCATCCCTCATGGGCTCCGTCATGCCCTCGCCGCCGAAAAGGCCGATCCGGAGTTTCAGGTCTTTCTCCGGGTCAATCCCTCTCTTCCTGATCTCTTCACCCAGGTGAAGCGCATAGGAAGGAGTCGCCACGAGAAGGGTCACTCCCATATCCTGCAGAAACATGATCTGCTTGTTGGTATTGCCCGAAGACATGGGGATCACGGATGCCCCGATCTTCTCCAGTCCCCCGTGAAGCCCGAGAGCCCCGGTAAACGTCCCGTATCCGAATGAGATCTGCGCCACATCGTCTGCAGTTGCGCCGCCCATGCACGCCAGTCTCGCCACATTGTTCAGCCACATGTCCAGGTCGTTTCTTGTATAGCCGACAACCGTCGGTTTTCCCGTCGTCCCCGAACTTGCGTGGTAGCGGATGATCTCCTTTTTATCCACCGCAAACAGGCCGTCCGGATAATTGTCGCGGAAATCTGCCTTGTATGTAAAAGGCATTTTCTTCAAGTCTTCCAGAGTATGAATATCCTCCGGTTTTATATGTGCCGCGTCCATCTTGTCGCGGTAAGGCTTTACCCTGTCATAGATATAGCGCACCGTGTCCTTAAGCTTTGCAAGCTGTATGGCCTCGATCTCGCTTCTCGGCAGAGTCTCTTCCTTTGCCCATATCATTGATGTACCCTCCTTCGTCTGATAAACATTCGCCTTTTTTCAGTATACCATAATACTTTGGCGAGTTAAAGTGCGAAAATAAAATAATTTCCTGTCTATACAGACGTACACACCCCTGCTCAGCCGAGCAGTTCCAGGGCAGCCAGGACGGCCCGGTACTCCCTGCTGCAGGCGTCATAGAGATCCGGTATCTCATCCGTGCGCTTCTCCCGGGCTGCTGCAACGAGCGCCTGGCAGGCGCCGCCGAGACGGTCCAGCCCCAGATTCAGCGCCACTCCTTTCAGCGTGTGGGCACTTTTCGCAAGCACATCCAGGTCCGCAGGCTCCGATTCCGCCGCAGACGTAATCTGTGAAAATGCCGGATCCGAGCTGAATTTCTTCAGAAACTTTACATAGAGCTGTTCGTTTCCCGCAAAGCGTTCCATGGTCTTTGCCCGGTCTATTCCCAGGCTCTCACAAAACATATCAAGATTCATTTTTTCCTCCTCTTTCCCTCCGTTCTCCGGAAACGAAAAGAGAGCCCCGGCACCTTCCGCCGCTGGCTCTCCTCTTCCCGCACTGCAGGCCGCCTCCGGCAGCCGGCTTCCACCGATCAGCAGAGCGGATATTTTGCCGTCAGTTCTTCTGCCATCTTTCTGGCAGCCTCAACGTTGTCCTCGCTCTCGATGACCATGGCAATGATCTCTGCGATCTTATCCATATCTTCCTCTTTCATGCCCCGGGTTGTAACTGCCGGTGTTCCAAGCCTTACGCCGCTGGTGACAAACGGAGATCTGGGATCATTGGGAATCGTATTCTTGTTGCAGGTGACATAGGCATCGTCCAGGCGCTTCTCCAGCTCTTTTCCGCTGACATCCGTCTCCGTCAGATCCACCAGCATCAGATGATTGTCCGTATCGCCGGATACGATCTTCACACCGCGCTTTTTCAGACCTTCACAGAGCGCTTTGGCGTTCTTTAATATCTGCTTCTGGTATTCCTTAAACTCCGGCTGCAGCGCCTCTTTGAAGCACACCGCTTTCGCCGCGATCACATGCATCAGCGGGCCTCCCTGGATCCCCGGGAATACCGCCTTGTTGAAATTAAACTTCTCGTTCACTTCATTGCTCGAAAGAATCATACCGCCGCGGGGTCCTCTCAGGGTCTTGTGCGTCGTCGTTGTCGTCACATGCGCGTACGGAATCGGGCTAGGATGGAGTCCTGCTGCCACCAGTCCGGCAATGTGCGCCATATCCACCATAAGATACGCTCCGACTTCATCAGCGATCTCGCGGAACCGTTTGAAATCAATGGTGCGCGCATAGGCGCTCGCCCCGGCAACGATCAGCTTCGGCTTACATTCCTTCGCAATCTCCAGCACCTTGTCGTAATCGATCACACCCTCATCGTTTACCCCGTATGGAACTACGTGGAAATATTTTCCTGACATGTTGACCGGTGATCCGTGAGTCAGGTGTCCGCCGTGGTCCAGATTCATTCCCATATATGTGTCTCCCGGCTGCATCATGGCGAAAAATACCGCCATATTCGCCTGCGCTCCGGAGTGCGGCTGAACGTTCGCGTACTCGCATCCGAACAGTTCCTTTGCACGCTCTCTGGCGAGATCCTCCACCACGTCCACGCACTGGCATCCGCCGTAATAACGTTTTCCCGGATATCCTTCCGCGTACTTGTTTGTCAGAGGGCTTCCCATTGCCGCCATTACAGCCTTGCTCACCCAGTTCTCGGATGCGATCAGCTCGATGTGGGAGTTCTGTCTTTTCATCTCCGCATCAATCGCCGCTGCGATCTCCGGGTCTGTTGTCATGATTTCGTCGAAGTCGTACATTCTCATTATCCTCCATCCTGTTTAATCTGACCTGAAAAAAGCCGCTTGTAAATGCGGCTTTTCTCTGCCTACCTGGTCATTATATCACAGGTATGGCACGGACTGCAAAATTTTTTGCAGGTTTCACTGTTTCTCCCTGCTTTCTCTTTGCTCAGCTGTTCCTTTTTGTTTGGCTGCTCTGCTTAACTGCTGCTCTTCATACTGTCCACAATCTCTTTGAGCGTCTCCACGGATACCCTGCCCTGCAGTTCATAGCGGACGCCGTCCGCCACAAAGACTGCGGTCTTTTCCGTGACAAAATGCGGGTTCGTATTGGTGGTGCTGCCGATCAGATTCACACGGTAGCCGGCGGATGAAACGTAGGAATCCAGATACTCGTAGTAACCAAGATAGTCCGAATCCCATCCGTTTTCTTCCTGCTCTGTGCTGAGCATGTAGCTGACTTTCAGGGAAACCGAAGAAGAATAGACTGCTCCGGGATCACAGTTGTAGCGCCCTACATCTTCCACAAGCTGATAGTTGTCCGTATCACCCACAAAATAATTTTCCACGCTGATTATACCGAAGTCTTTGTTGTCCGTGTAAACATTGACCTGCATGTAAGGATTTTCCCCTTCCAGATCCGAATCCAGGAAACAGTTTCCCAACAGGCCGTTCACCTCATCATAGGAACTGTAATCCGCATCGATCAGCCCGCACTCATCCGGCTCTCCCGGAAAAGTGGGTACATCTACCACTTTCATCGGGTCAAGCTCCGGCAGTGTCTGGTCGTTTACATTAATCCGGTTCAGGAAACGGTACCCTGCATAAACCGTGGTACCGCCGAGCACAACCACCGCCGCAAACGCCGCCGCAGTTCGCAGAATCCGCTGATACATTGTTTTCTTCTTTTTCGTCATATTGATTCGTTTCGTGCCCGCCTGATCAGTCCTCATCCGTTCACTTTCCGCCCGGTCGTTTCGCCCGTAATTCTTCCCGCAATTCTCAGCTCCGGCTGCCATGCGGATCTTATCCTTCATCGCCTCAGACAGCCGGATTCTGTCAAGCTCTCTGCCAAGCTCCGCTTTTACCTCGCTTCTTACCATTGTCCTGCTGTTTTCCTTTATCCTGCCATTTTCCATTGTCCTGCCATTTTCCATCTTTTACGCTTCTCCTTCCAGAATTCTTCGCAGTTTCTTTCTCGCTCTGCTGAGCCGTTGCCCAGCCGCGTTTTCAGACGTGCCGATTATGGATGCGATTTCCTTCATCCGAAGTTCCTGGTAATAGTAGAGAAGAATGATCTCCCGCTCCTCCGGATCCAGCCTTAAAATCCCCTGCGAAATGCCCTCCTGCTCGATCAGCTGTTCCACCGGATCATTGCCCTGTACGGAAAGATTCTCGTCAAGCTCATCCATTCCTGTCCTGTACCATCTGTTCCGAAGAATGTTCTTGCAGCAGTTGACCGCAATCCGGGTAAGCCATGTCTTCTCCTTTGACCGGTGCTCAAACCCGCCGTATGACCGCATTGCCCGGATAAATGTCTCCTGAACCGCGTCCTCGGCAAGATGGTAGTCTTTCAGATACAGGCAGCACACCCGCAGAATATCGTCTCCATATTCATTCATCAGTCTGTCCAAAAGGTTTTCTTCTGCCGGCATCATTGATCCCCCTTTCACCTGATTAGACACACCATCTCCCCGAATCCTGACAGAGAAATTGAAAAAATTAAACTTTCTTATACCGACTCACATACATCCCCTGACAGGGGATTTCGTTATCGCTATAAGAAAGAAACAGTTTTTCCCATGAAGTAAAAAATAAGTTGGGGTACGGATAAAGTGAGTCCCCGGTAGGGGCGTCATGAGAGCAGGACTTTAAGTGAGAGCGTTCCGAAAAGCATTGGTTCTGTTTGTTAGTCATCCTGTATGGAGTGCCTCTGCACGAACATGCAGGATGGCGTTACAAACATTCCAATCTTTGAGGTAAAGCGGAACGGTCCTGCGTCATGACGCCCCTACCGGGGACGGACCTTATCTGTAAACACAAGCTTAATTTTTACGTAAAATCAAAGAGGGACAGCTGGTTGCTTTCGGGCAGGTCCCCGAACAGCCCCAGATCGTTCATCAGGTCGATGACGGTCTTGCTGACCTTGGTTCTCTGGCGGAAATCATCCAGTGACAGGTAAGGGCCGTCCTTGGACGCCTCCTCCACCGCCTCTGCCGCCTTATCGCCCATTCCCTCGATGCTTGCCAGGGAAGGCATGAGCTTTCCGTCGATGATCTGGAACATCTTTGCCTTGGCGCGGTAGATATCGATAGGCATAAACTCGAATCCCCTCGCATACATCTCCTGCACGATCTTCATGTCTTTCATGACATCCTGCTCCTTTTTGCTCAGGGAATCGCTGCGGCGCTTGTAGTCTTTCATATAGTAGTCCAGCTTGTCCTTGCCCTGGCACATGATCTCATAAGAGAAGGCGTCGGCACGGATGCCGAAGTAAGCCGCATAGTAGGCAAGCGGATAGTTGATCTTGCAGTAGGCGATGCGGTATGCCATCATGACATACGCAGCCGCATGGGCTTTCGGGAACATGTAGCTGATCTTCTTACAGGACCAGATGTACCAGTCCGGAACATTGTTTTCCTTCATGATCTCTTCCCACTCGGGTTTGAGTCCCTTACCCTTACGGACGCTCTCCATGATGGTGAACGCCTGGGCGCTGTCCACCCCCTGGTTGATCAGGTAGATCATGATGTCGTCGCGGGTACAGATGGCGGTGGAAATGGTCGCCTTGCCCGATTTGACGAGCTCCTGGGCGTTTCCCAGCCACACATTTGTCCCGTGGGACAGACCGGAAATACGGATCAGGTCGGAAAGGGTCTGGGGCTTTGTATCCTCCACCATCTGGATAACGAAATCCGTACCGAACTCGGGAATTCCGAGACAGCCCAGCTTGCAGCCGTCGATGTCCTCCGGCTTGATGCCGAGCACTTCCGTGCCGTGGAACAGCTCGATCACCTGCCTGTCATCCAGGGGAATGTCGGTTGCGATAAAGGGATGTTCCGCATTATATTCATTGTCCATGGCGTCGGATGTAATATAGTCCTCCAGGGTACGGATCATGGTGGGATCATCGTGTCCGAGAATATCCAGCTTCAGAAGGTTATGGTCAATGGAGTGGTAGTCGAAATGAGTTGTGGTAATTCCGCACTCCATGTCGTTTGCCGGATGCTGCACCGGGGTGAACTCATTGATGTCGTGTCCGTGTGGAAGCACGACGATACCTCCCGGATGCTGCCCGGTACTTCTGCGGATTCCGGTACACCCTTCCGTGATCCTCTCGATCTCGCAGCGGCGTTTTCTCTGCCCGTGGTCTTCATAATAATTCTTCACGAAACCGTAGGCAGTCTTGTCCGCCAGGGTTCCGATAGTTCCCGCCTTGAAGGTATGTCCCTCGCCGAAGAGAACCTCTGTATACTTGTGCGCCTTAGCCTGGTAGTCTCCGGAAAAGTTCAGGTCGATATCCGGCTCCTTGTCTCCTTTGAATCCGAGGAAAGTCTCGAACGGAATGTCGAATCCCGCCTTCACAAGTTTTTCCCCGCACACCGGGCAGGTTTTATCCGGCATGTCGAATCCGCAGCCCCCGGCGAATGCCTTAACTTCCTCGGAATCGAAGTCGCTGTAATGGCATTTCTTACAGTAATAGTGAGGGCTTAAGGGATTAACCTCCGTGATTCCCGCCATGGTGGCCACAAAGGAAGACCCGACCGATCCACGGGAACCTACCAGATATCCGTCTGCGTTGGATTTCCATACCAGTTTCTGGGCGATGATATACATCACGGCGTAGCCGTTGGAAATAATGGAGTTAAGCTCTTTTTCCAGGCGGCTCTCCACCTGTACCGGCAGGTTTTCGCCGTACATCTCATGGGCTTTCCGGTAACAGATATCCCTCAGCTCCTGATCGGAATTCTCGATAACCGGCGGACACTTGTTGGGGTTGACCGGCGAGATCTTCTCGATCATCTGCGCGATCTTCGCGGGATTTTCGATCACGATCTCATGGGCCTTCGCCGAGCCCAGGTAAGAGAACTCTTCCAGCATCTCATCTGTTGTCCGCAGAAACAGCGGGGGCTGTGTATCCGCATCATCGAAGCCTTTCCCTGCCATGATAATCCGGCGGTACACCTCGTCCTCCGGATCCAGGAAATGGACGTCGCAGGTCGCCACAACGGGCTTGTTGAACTTTTCCCCCAGCTCTACGATCTGGCGGTTCAGTGCCTTTAAGTCCTCGTCCGAACTCACCTCCGGAACCTTGTCGCTCTCGATCATGAACCGGTTGTTCCCCAGAGGCTGAATCTCATAGTAATCGTAAAAATCCGCCAGCCTTGCAATCTGTTCCGAGGACCGTTTCTCCAGGACGGCGCGGTACAGCTCTCCTGCCTCGCAGGCGCTTCCGATAAGCAGCCCTTCCCGGTGTTCATTCAACAGGCTTTTCGGAATACGCGGCCGCCTTGCATAGTAAGTCAGATGGGAGGCTGTAATCAGCTGATAGAGATTGTACCTGCCGATATCATTTTTCGCCAGAATAATGATATGGTGGGTGGTCATCTTCCGGATCGCGTTCACATTGCGGTCTCCGAAATGATTCATCTCCTTAAGCGTGGTAATCTCCCGGTCTTTGAGCATTTCCACGAATTTCACGAAGATCTCCGCCGTCGCCCCGGCATCGTCCACGGCGCGGTGGTGGTTCTCCAGGGAAATACCGAGAGCCTTTGCCACAATATTCAGCTTGTACTTGGACAGCGTGGGCAGAAGCACACGGGCCAGCGCCACCGTATCCACATAGGTAAATTTCTGCTCGATTCCGAGATTGCGGCAGTTCTGTTCGATGAATCCCACATCAAATCCCGCATTGTGCGCCACCAGAGCGCCATCGCCGACAAATTCGAGGAACTGCGGCAGAATCACATCGATGGGGGGCGCGTCGATCACCATCTCGTCGGTGATGCTCGTCAGATTGGTAATCTCAAAGGGGATCGGACGCTGAGGATTCACAAAGGTACTGAACCGGTCCGTAATCTCTCCTCTTACCACCTTGACCGCACCGATCTCGATGATCCGGTCGTTGATCGCGCTGAAGCCGGTGGTCTCGATATCGAACACAATATAGGTATCGTCCAGGTGCTGATCCCCTGCATTGACCGCGATATCCGTCATATCGTCCACCACATAGCCCTCCACGCCGTAGATCACTTTGAAAGGATCATCCTTGTCCAGCGTCTCGATGTAGTGGTTGGCGTCCGGGAAAGCCTGGGCCACGCCGTGATCCGTGATGGCAATGGCGGGATGTCCCCAGTCATGGGCGCGCTTTACGATATCCTTCACCTCGGAAACTCCGTCCATATCGCTCATCTTCGTATGGCAGTGAAGCTCCACCCGCTTCTCCGGGTTCAGGTCCTGGCGGGAAACGGTAAAGTCCCCGATTTTCTTGATGCCCGTGATGGAACCGATGGTCAGTTCTCCGTCGAACTTGTCGATGGTCGTCACGCCCTTGATCTTGATGAAAGCTCCCTTTTTCAGCTCTCCTAAAATCTCCGGGAGCTGGTCGTTTCTGGCAAACATCTTGACTGTAATCGTATCCGTGAAATCCGTCACCGCAAACATGACGATCGTCTTCTCGTTGCGGATCTCCCGGGTATCAAAGCTGACAATCTTGCCGTGAACCGTAATCTCTCCCATCTCCGTAACCACCTGCTCGAGAGGCATGGGCTCATCGTCAAAGTTCTTTCCGTAGATCAGGTTCGGGTCATCGCCGATCTTCACCGGACGCACATAATCCTTCTTCCGGAAATCTTTCCTGTGGAATTCTTTCTTCCCGCCGGCGTCTTTTCCGCCTCCGGAAGCCCCGGCTCCGCCCTTCGGATGAGCGGAAGAAGAGCTCTTCGTGACACCGTTCTTCCCGGAAGATTCCTGCTCCTTAGCCGGCTGGCTGCCGCGGTGCCTGTCTTCGCCGCGCTGTCTCGCTCTCCTTTCAAAGATGGCATTGATCTCCTGCTGTATCCTCTGCTCATCGTATTCCCGCGACCCGCTCTTCTCCGCTTCCCGGTACGAAACGCGGATATCGGCAGTGATATGAAAACGCTGGCTGAAGATCTCCTCCAGCTTTCCGATAATCTCCTCTTTCCTGCCCTCCGACACAATCGTATCCAGCAGCTCCAGACAGACCACATTGCCGTCCTCATAGCGGATATCCGCGTGGGCGAACATATTCGCTGCCAGCACACTCAGTTCCTTAAGCTCCAGAATAATACTCTCCCGGTACTCCTCCATGAGCGCACGGGGGTTATACTGTCCGGACAGACGGTACTGCTCCATGATTCTCACGGAGACATTCGTCTTGCCGAAAAGCTGCTCCTTGATGCGCTGCTCCATCTGCCAGATCTGCTTCTTCTGGATCAGATGATGGCTGAAAATATGTACATGCAGGAAATCCCGGGTGGAATTGGTGGTGATCTTCTGCACCTCCACATCCACAAAAAGGATCCGCATATCATCGTCCACTTTCAGAGTGGGAAATACATGAAAAAATGTTTTTTCGCTCTTTACCTGTTCCAATTTAACAACTCCTGACGCAGGGTATTTAGAAGTTCCTCTTCTTTTACCTTTTTCACAATCTGTCCCTTCTTAATCAGCAGCCCTTCACCGACGCCGCCTGCGATGCCGATATCGGCTTCTTTCGCCTCTCCCGGTCCGTTCACGGCGCAGCCCATGACTGCCACTTTGATGTCAAGAGGAATATCCGCAACCATCTCCTCCACCTGGTTGGCAAGACCGATCAGGTCGATCTTCGTGCGCCCGCAGGTGGGACAGGAGACAACTTCGATTCCTCCTTTTCTGAGCCCAAGTGTTTTGAGAATCAGTTTCGCCGTGCGGATCTCTTCCACCGGATCTCCGGTCAGAGACACACGGATGGTATTGCCGATTCCCTCGTAGAGGATGATTCCAAGACCCACGGACGACTTCACATTGCCGGAGTAAACGGTGCCCGATTCGGTAATCCCCACATGGAGCGGGTAAGGACACTGCTCTGCGATCAGCTCATGGGCACGGACGCACATGAGCACATCCGAGGACTTGATGCTGACCACCAGATTGTCGTACCCCATCTCTTCGATCATATGTACTTTGTCCAGGGCGCTCTCCACGATTCCCTCTGCAGTGACTCCCCCGTATTTCTCCAGAAGATGCTTTTCCAGAGATCCGCTGTTGACACCCACGCGGATCGGAATACCATGCTCCTTCGCACAGTCCACCACTGCCTTTACGCGCTCCGGAGAACCGATGTTTCCGGGATTGATCCGGATCTTGTCCGCCCCGTTCTCGATGGCTGCAATTGCCAGGCGGTAGTCAAAATGTATATCCGCCACAAGAGGAATATGGATCCGCTTTTTGATTTCCCCCAGAGCCTGCGCCGCCTCCATGGTCGGAACAGCACAGCGGATAATCTCACATCCCGCTGCCTCGAGCCGAAGGATCTGGGCGACGGTTGCCTCCACATCCTCCGTCTTTGTGTTGGTCATGGACTGGATCGCCACCGGGTTGTCCCCGCCGATCTTCACACTGCCGATTCTGATCTCTTTCGTCTGGTTTCTGTACATATCTGTTCTCCTTTCCATAGACAAAAACAGAGAAGAAATTTCCGATGCCCGGAACAGGCTCTCCGCCTGTCCTTCGCCCGGTAACCTCCTCTCTTATATTCCTCCGTATTCTTTCCCGCCGAAGCCGGATTATCTGCGTTCAAAGACCATCCAGTCGCCGTATTCCCGCTCGGTCAGCGTGAGCCTGTCCTGCTCCACACTGTAGTCATATGTGCCGGCAAGAGACTCTGCATCCACAAAGATCCCGGTACCGTCCGCCGCGCTCTCCGACTCGTCCGTCACTTCCCGGGACAGCTCTGTACCGTCATCATATATGGTAAAGGTCTTTATATCTTTATCCACTGTGAAATCCGCCGTGACAGAGAACTCCTCACCGTTTTCGTCTGTTCCCGTCACTGTCGCCTTCCCGTCTCCGCCGATCTCAAGGGTCACGCCGCTATCCTCACTTACCCAGGTGCCCTCGATGGGATTGCCCGTAAAGAGACGGATAATGAAAAATACGGCGATAATAACAATGAGAACCGAGGATACGCTCATCACCGCTCTCCACAGCGTATTACGTTTTTCTTCACTGTTTTTCTGAATCATAAAATACTTCCCTTCATTTTCTTCCTTTTCATTATACGGATTTCATTCTATGCTGTCAACGCTTGAAAAGGAGGGAGTCTTTTATCCCAGCTCCTTTTTCAGGAAATCGAACAGTGTCTGCATCTCCTCCCTGGTTCCCACGGTAATTCTCAGATACTGCCCGATCTTTTCCCCGTTCCAGTGTCTGACAAAGATACCGTCCGCCCGGAGTTTTTCAAAAAGCTCTCCGGCGTCATGCTCCGGATGTCTGGCAAAGATAAAGTTTGCCTTTGAATCCGGGAATACGAATCCCAGTTTTGCGAGTTCTTCCTTTGCCCATTCCCGCGTCTCTGTTATTCTGCGTACTCCCTGCTCAAAATATTCGCGGTCTTTTACAGCCTCCACGCCGCAGGCGATCGCAGCCTGGCTCATCGTGTAGGAATTGAAGGAGTATTTTACATTGTTCAGGCACCGGATCAGTTCCGGATTGGACACTGCATAGCCGATCCGCATTCCTGCCATGCTGCGGGCCTTGGAAAATGTCTGTACAACAATCAGGTTGTCATATTTGTCAATCAGTTCCATGGCCGACCTTCCTGCAAAATCAACATATGCCTCATCCACAATCACGATGGAATCCCGGTTGTGGGAGAGAATATCCTCCACAAAGTCCAGTTCTTCATAGATTGCCGTCGGAGCATTCGGGTTCGGGAAGATGATTCCTCCGTTCTCACGGTAATAGTCCTCTCTTACGATCCGGAAATTCTCATCCAGTTCCGGACATTCGTACGGGATCCGGTAAAGTCCGGCCCACACCTTGTAGAAAGAATAGGTAATGTCCGGGAAAAGCACCGGTCTGCCGGAATTGAAAAAGGTAAGGAAACACAGGGAGAGCACGTCATCCGAGCCCACGCCCACAAATACCTGATCTTCTCCCACACCGTAGAAATCCGCCAGAGCGTTTACCAGGTCTCCCGCAGTGGGATCCGGATAGAGTCGGAAACAGTCCGCATCCATCTCCCGGAGGACGCGCCCGACTCCCGGGGCCGGCGGATAGGGGTTCTCGTTTGTATTCAGTTTGATCACCTTGTTCCGGGGCTGTTCCCCGGGCACATAAGGTTCTGCTGCACGGATATTCTTTAAAAGTTCTGCTCTCACTGTCTTTCGTTCCTTTCTGGTCTGCTGTGTCCGCTCCGGTTCACTGTTTTCCCTGGCAGGTCTGCAGTGCCCGGCGGTTCTTATTTTTTATATTCTGCCGCAAGCTCCGCAAATTTCGGCAGAGAGTTCACAATTGTCTCATAGGATACACAGTATGCGATACGCACATACCCCGGGCATGCAAAAGAGCTTCCCGGAACAATGAGGATATTGTACTTCTTCGCAGCCGCGACGAACTCTTTCTCGTCTGCCACCGGAGATTTAACGAACAGATAGAAAGCGCCCTCCGGCTTGATGCACTCGAATCCCAGCTCTTTCAGCCCGTTGTAAAGTGTCTCCCGGTTTCTGTTATAGAAGGAGATATCGGTCTTCTCGTTCAGGCATGCCTTCACCACTTTCTGCTGAAGGGTGGGAGCGTTGACAAATCCGAGAATACGTGTCGCCACATTCGCAGCCGCATTCAGGTTCTCGCTGTCCGCCGCCTCATCCGGAATCACCAGATAACCGATCCGCTCGCCCGGCAGGGACAGAGACTTGCTGTAGGAATATCCCACAACTGTATTCGCGTAATATTTCGTCAGATAGGGAACTTCCACCCCGTCGTAAGCCAGCTCTCTGTAAGGCTCGTCAGAGATCAGATAGATATCCGTACCGTACTCATTCTGCTTTGCCTCCAGAATGGCCGCAAGCTTCTTAATGGTCTCCTCCGAGTACACCACTCCCGTCGGGTTATTGGGCGTATTCACGATCACCGCTCTTGTCTTCGGGGTGATCTTCGCCTCGAACTCGTCCAGTTTCGGCTGGAAAGTGGCAGTGTCCGGAGAGATCTCCACGATCACGCCGTCGTAGTTGTTCACATAGCTTCTGTACTCTCCAAAGTAAGGAGCAAAGACGATGACTTCATCTCCCGGGTTGAGCAGGGCCTTGAGGATCACATTGAGCCCTCCTGCGGCGCCCACGGTCATCGTGATATTGCGTGCGGCAAAATTCGTGCCGAAGCGCTCATTGAGAGACTCTGCCACTGCCTGGCGCACATCCTCATAGCCGGCATTGCTGTTCGTATAGCCGTGCAGTACGACCGGATCTTCTTCGTTCAGAAGATCGATAATCGCCTTCTTCACCGATTCCGGCGCCGGAACGTTAGGGTTCCCGAGGCTGAAATCATAGACGTTCTCCACGCCGTAGATCTTTGCCAGACGGTTACCTTCCTCGAACATTGCCCGGATTGCCGAGCTGTTTGCCACCATGTTTTCCATTTTCTTTGAAATCATCTCTGTCACTCCATTTCTTAATTATTTTCTTCTTCCATCCGTGCCGGTTCCGCCGTCTCCGTCACCAGTCCCTTTTCCTCGAGAAATGCGGGACGGTAGGAAAGTTTTGCTTTCCGGAGCCCTTCCGCTCCGGTATCATCCTCACGGTTGACGTATTTATAATCCATGCATTCATGCTGCACGAACTGCTGGTTGATCATCGTATATGCCCCTTCCACATCCGGGAATGCCTTCTCGATATGGACGACAAAAGTATCATCGCAGAGGGGTTCTCCCAGGGAAAACGCCACGATCCTGCCTCCCACTCTCAGAAGGCCGCCTCTTAATCCGAGTTCTTTATAGAGCCGCAGCGAGTTGAGAGTCACACACATCTCGGCATTTTTCTCCGAATCGTCATCGCACCCGTTCTGGTTCCGCCACTTGAGCGCCATCTGGAAACATTCCTCCACGTTCTCCTCCCCGATGCTCTCATAACACCAGTCCGGATAGAGGGTCTTAAACTTGTTGATATGGTTTCTCTTTCCGTGAAGCTTCTTGCCCGCCAGAGTCGCCAGTTTCTCTGTCTCATAGACATAGTCCGCCACATCCCGGTCGTACTCGATCCGGAAACGTCCCGGATACCATCCGTCGAGCTGGGAAAAATACTCCGGTGTCACGTTGTAGAGAACGAACGGGCATCCTTTTTCCCTGCAGTATGCCATCAGATATTCAAGCGCCCGCCTCACATCTTCCGGCTCCCCGGCGGGATAGGAAAACGCCGTGCCCTCATCCTCGCTCCTGAAAACAAGGGTATTCTCGATAACGGCGAATTTTACTTTGTAGTACCTTGACCAGAGATATACGTTCACGAACGTCCGCTCACAGCTCCTGCTGGGCGATTCCCGGAAATAATGGCTGATGCACTCCTTATCTTCCAGTTCAGGCCGTTTGAACACTGGTTCTGTCATACTTTATCAATCCTCCATTTTTGCAAGTTTTGCGGTCTGGTCCGCGGCGATCAGACTGTCGATAATCTCGTCCAGATCCCCGTTCAGGACCGAGTCAAGCTTGTGCAGAGTCAGTTTGATTCTGTGGTCTGTCACCCTTCCCTGCGGGAAGTTGTATGTGCGGATCTTCTCCGACCGGTCCCCGGTACCGATCTGGCTTCTTCTCGCCTCTGCCTCAGATGCCTGCTGCTTCTCAAGCTCCAGATCGTAGAGTTTGGAGCGGAGCAGCCGGAAGGCTTTCTCCTTGTTCTGAAGCTGGGATTTCTCCGTCTGGCTGTAGATGACAATGCCTGTCGGATAGTGGGTCAGACGTACCGCAGAGTCTGTTGTGTTGACACACTGTCCGCCGTTTCCGGAGGCGCGCATCACGTCGATCCGGATATCTTTCTCGTCGATCACAACATCCACTTCCTCCGCCTCAGGCATAATCGCCACAGTGATCGTGGAAGTGTGGATTCTTCCGCCGCTCTCGGTCTCCGGGACCCTCTGTACACGGTGGACGCCGCTCTCATATTTCAGCCGGGAGTAAGCGCCCTGTCCGGAGATCATGAACACACATTCTTTGAAACCGCCGATCCCGTTCTCATTGAGCGAGATCATCTCCGTCTTCCACCCCTTGCTGTCCGCATAATGCACATACATGCGGTAGATCTCCGCCGCGAAAAGCGCTGCTTCATCCCCGCCTGCGCCGGCACGGATCTCCACGATAACGTTCTTGTCATCGTTGGGGTCCTTGGGAAGCAGAAGAATCTTGAGCTGCTGCTCCAGCTCTTCCACTCTGGCGCGGGACTCATTTAACTCTTCTTTTGCCAGTTCCCGCATTTCCTCATCGGATTCTTCTTCCAGCATGGCAAGGCTGTCCTCAATGTTCTGCCTGCACTGCTTGTACTCTTTGTACGCTTCAATGATGGGAGCCAGATCGCTCTGCTCTTTCATCAGTTTACGGAAGCGCTCCGGATCATTCGCCACATCCGGCTCCTGGAGCTCTCCCATCAGTTCCTCATAACGGATCAGTAGATCGTCTAATCTGTCAAACATTTTCTATCGTTCCTCTTCCTGAATCTAAATACAACTTTTTCCAAAATATCTCTCCGGAGAACCGGACAGAACGGCACCGGTATGCAGAACGCACTACCGATACGGCATGCGGCCCAGTACAACCCGGTCAAGCCCCGCCAGGTCCTTCACCACCGCAGTCTCCTCAAATCCTGCCTTCTCCATGAGACTCTTCACGTCCTGCGCCTGGCCGCAGCCGATCTCAAAGAGAAGATAGCCGCCCGGCTCCAGATAATCCCCCGCCTCATCCGTAATCCTGCGGTAGAAATACAGGCCGTTTTCTTTTCCGTCCAGAGCCAGCAGGGGATCGTGAAGTTTCACCTCATCTTCCAGAGTCCGGATCTCTGCACTGCGGATATACGGCGGATTGGATACAATCATCCCGAACGTCCCGCTGATTTTCTCAAAGAGATCCGAGCAGATGAACTCTGCGTTCTTCTGTCCCAGATTCCGCGCATTCTCCTGCGCCACCTCCAGTGCTTCCCTGGAAATGTCCGAACCCACTCCTTCCAGAGCCGTCTGTGCCCAGCGAAGGATACTGATCAGAATACACCCGGATCCGGTACACAGATCTAAAATCCGGCCGGTAAAGGGAGCGGGGCCTCCCACCGGCACCTCTCCCTGCTTCAGCAGTCCCAGTGCCCGTTCCACAAGAATCTCCGTGTCCTGCCTGGGGATCAGCACATGTTCGCTGACATGGAATGACAGGCCCATAAATTCCTGTTCCCCGGTAATATGCTGCAGGGGAACCCGTCCCACCCTGCGGGAAATGCAGCTCTTATATTTTTCCTTATCTTCTTCCGCCATAATGCAGTCGGGATCTGCCAGATAGTGTGCCCGGTCTGTCCCCGTCACATACTCCAGAAGATACCAGGCGTCGAGATCCGCATCCGCGATTCCCGCCTGCCGCAGCACGTCAGTTCCCTTCTTCAGGGCACTTTTGAGCGTTTCTGTTTTCTCTCCCGGAACTGCCGGCAGCCCCGTCCGGTGCTTTTCCCCGCCTGCGGGGAAACCTGCGGTCATCACAGATTCTCCTTCTGCCAGGTACGCCAGTCAAAGACTTCCTCAACGGCGCGGATCCCGACTTCGATCATACTGTCGTCCGGCTCCTTTGTCGTCATGTTCTGTACCCACATGCCCGGTCTGCTCAGGAGATTGACAAAGGGATTATCACTGTTGCCTGCCAGACGGATGATCTCGTAGGAGACTCCCGCAATGACGGGAAGCAGGGCGATCCTCAGAAGTACCCGGAGCACCTGGGACTGGGCAGTGATAAAAAAGGAAAAGATAATACTCACAATCATGACGAAGAAAAGGAAGCTGGTTCCGCATCTCTTGTGCTGCTTTGAACTCTTCCTTACATTTTCCACGTTCAGCTCCAGTCCGTGCTCGATACAGTTGATGCACTTGTGTTCCGCGCCGTGGTACATAAAAGTCCTGCGGATATCCTTCATCCTTGATATAAAGAAGATGTAGAGAAGAAAGATCACCATTCGGATGATGCCCTCAAAAACCGTCATGATAATTCTCGAAGATGTGTACCTTTCCACAACCGTACTCAAGAAATACGGCAGAACCATGAAAATTACCGCAGCCAGCACCACCGAAACAGCAACCGTGATATTCATAATCAGACGGTCCTGCTTCTCCCGCTTTGCGGCTTCTTCCGCCGTGACCACCTCTTCCTCCTCATCATCCTCAAAAAAGCTGGCAGAAAACATCAGTGTCTTCATCCCCAGCACAAGGGAATCAATGAAATTGAAAATTCCCCGGATAAAAGGGATCTTAAGAGGCGTCTTCCAGGGGATTACGCTCTTGTAATCCTGAATATCCACAGCGATCTCTCCGTCGGTTTTGCGGACTGCAACGGAATATTTTCCGCCGTTTCTCATCATGATTCCTTCCAGCACAGCCTGTCCGCCGATATTCGATGATTTCATACTGCCTCCTGTGTAAACGTAGAAGAGGCTGAGATGCAACCACCTCAGCCTCCAGCAAATCTTTCTTATTTAATACCGTATTTTTTGTTGAACTTATCAACACGGCCACGGGCCTGAGCCGCTTTCTGCTGACCTGTATAGAACGGGTGGCACTTGGAGCAGATTTCTACGTGGATACTCTTGTTTGTAGATCCTGTCACAAATGTGTTTCCGCAGTTGCAGGTTACAGTTGCCTGATGATACTCCGGATGGATTCCTTCGCGCATGATTTTCACCTCTCTATTTCAAAATTACTAATTATCATTTCTAAACAGCTTTTAAATTGTATCATAAGTTATATCTATTTGCAATACTTTTTTAGATAAACTTCTGTCTTATGATCTGATGGACAAGTTCAGCGTTGGTTTTCGTGCGGGCAAACATGTTGAGAAGATTGTCCACTGCTTCCTCTGCCTTCATGCCGTTCATCGCCCTGCGCATGATATCCGCCGCCTCCTGTTCCTCCCTGGTCAGGAGAAGGTCGTCTCTTCTCGTACCGGACTTCGGGATATCGATCGCCGGGAACACTCTCTTCTCCTGGAGCTTGCGGTCAAGCATCAGTTCCATGTTTCCGGTTCCCTTGAACTCCTCATACACCACATCGTCCATCTTGCTTCCCGTATCCACAAGAGCTGTTGCGAGAATTGTAAGGCTTCCGCCCTCGCGCATGTTTCTTGCAGCACCGAAGAAACGCTTCGGGCTGTAGAGAGCAGCCGGGTCAAGACCTCCGGAGAGAGTTCTTCCTGACGGCGGAACGGTAAGGTTATATGCTCTTGCAAGCCTTGTAATACTGTCCAGCAGGATCATTACGTCCTTGCCGTGTTCCACAAGACGTTTCGCGCGGGCAATCACCATCTCCGACACTCTCTTGTGGTGTTCCGGCAGCTCGTCGAAGGTAGAGTAGATCACTTCCACGTTGGGGCCGGCGATGGCTTCCCGGATATCCGTAACCTCCTCCGGACGCTCATCGATGAGCAGAATCAGCAGATGCATGTCCGGTTCTCTCTTCTGAACAGAGAGCGCCACTTCCTTTAACAGCGTCGTCTTACCGGCCTTCGGCGGGGAGACGATCATACCTCTCTGTCCTTTTCCGATGGGGGATACCAGATCCACGATTCGCATTGCAGTCGTACATCCCGGCGTCTCCAGACGGATCCTCTTATTCGGGAAGATCGGAGTCAGGTCCTCGAAATTCTTCCTCTTCATTGCCTCCGCCGGACGGAGTCCGTTGATTGCCGAGACATACAAAAGAGCGCTGAACTTCTCTCCCTGCGTCTTGATCCTTGTATTTCCCGTAAGGATATCTCCGGTCTTCAGACCGAATCTGCGGATCTGGGAAGGCGATACATAGACGTCATTTTCTCCGGGGAGATAATTCTCGCAGCGGATGAATCCGTAGCCGTCCTGAAGCACCTCAAGGATACCGTTTGCCGTATATCCGCTGTCAAGCTGCTCGATATCGGTCTCTTCCTTATCTTTATCGTGATCCTTCTCTCTGTCGTCTCTCCGGTCGTGCCTGTCCGCGCGTCCTTCTCTCTTCTCTTCGCGGTCCTTTTTCTCCTCGCGCTTCTCTTCCTTCTCGGCTTTCTCCGTCTTCTTTTCTCTCTTTGCCTTTGTCTCTTTTGCCTCTTTGACGGATTTTGCCTCTTTCTCCTCGGCAGGAGCTTCTTTCTGCGCTTCCTGTTCGTCAAGAGCCAGCATCGCGTCAATCAGGTCGCTTTTCTTCAGACCGGAGATTCCTTTCATCTTTCTTGCTTTTGCCAGTTCCTTCAAAGTCGCCAGCGGCAGAGATTCATACTTTTCTCTTGTCATAAAACCTATCCTTTCTGTTCAAAACAAGACTGCTGTTATTTCTTTACTGATTCAGTTCGTTTTTCATTTTAAATGCTTCGGGAATTATCGTCTGAAATGACGTAAATCGAAAATATGCACCAAAATATGTTCTTATTATACAAGCAGAGCGTCCTCTTGTCAACCACAGAAATCAGTGGTATTATAACGGAATGAAGAAGAGACGAAAAGTGAGGTAAAGCAAATGACGAACAGTGAAAAAGCGTTGCAGATGCATGAACAGTGGAACGGTAAGATCGAGACAACAGCAAAGGCCCATGTAAACTCCAGGGAGGATCTTGCCATCGCCTATACCCCCGGCGTCGCGGAGCCCTGTAAGGTGATCGCAGAAGATCCGGAGGCTGCATACAAATATACCATGAAAGCCAACACGGTTGCCGTCGTCTCCGACGGGAGCGCCGTCCTCGGCCTTGGCAACATTGGCGCACTTGCCGCCATGCCGGTTATGGAAGGGAAAGCGGTACTCTTCAAGGAATTCGGCGGCGTCAATGCGGTTCCGATCTGCCTGGACACCCAGGATACCGAGGAGATCATCCGCACCGTCGTGAACATCGCCCCGGCGTTCGGCGGCATCAATCTGGAGGACATCGCCGCACCGCGGTGCTTTGAGATCGAGACACGCTTAAAAGAGCTTCTTGACATTCCGGTATTCCATGACGACCAGCACGGCACCGCCATCGTCGTCCTCGCCGGAATCATCAACGCCCTGAAAGTGACCGGGAAAAAGAAGGAGGACTGCCGCGTTGTGGTAAACGGCGCCGGATCCGCCGGAGTGGCAATCACAAAGCTTCTCCTCACCTACGGTTTCCCGCACATTACCATGTGCGATATCAACGGAATCATTTCCACGGATTCCCCGAATCTGAACTGGATGCAGAAAGAGATGGCAGAGGTGACCAACCTGGAACACAGGACCGGCACCCTCGCCGACGCCCTCAAAGGCGCGGATATCTTTATCGGTGTGTCCGCTCCCGGCATCGTTTCCCAGGAGATGGTATCTTCCATGAATAAAGACGCCATCCTCTTTGCCATGGCCAACCCGGTTCCGGAGATCATGCCGGATCTGGCAAAGGCGGCAGGCGCAAAAGTTGTCGGTACCGGAAGATCGGATTTCCCGAACCAGGTAAACAACGTGGTCGCTTTCCCGGGAATCTTCAAGGGAGCCCTGGAGGGACGCGCCACACAGATTACCGAAGAGATGAAGCTGGCTGCCGCCAAAGCCATCGCCGGTCTTGTGGCAGACGAGGATTTGAATGAAAACAACATCCTCCCCGAGGCTTTCGATCCCAGGGTTGCCGAGACCGTCAGCCGCGCAGTCAGGGAACTCATCTGATGGGGAAAGAGAAATCAGAAGATAAAAGGCGCTGGGGCGAAAAGCGGTACTATTCCCTGGATTACTACCTGAAACACACATTCGGGGAGAAAGTCTACAAGATCACACTGAACGGCGGCATGACCTGTCCCAACCGGGACGGTCATATCGGAAGAGGCGGCTGTATCTTCTGCAGTGCCGCGGGATCCGGAGATTTTGCGGGGGACGCCGCACTCTCCATAACGGAACAGCTCCGGAAAGGGAAGGCCGATCTTCTCTCAAAGCGTCCGGTGCGCTCCTACATTGCATACTTTCAGGCGTTTACCAACACCTACGCTCCGGTGCCGTATCTGGAAAGGATCTTTACCGAGGCACTGGATGATCCGGAGGTGAAAGTACTCTCCATCGCCACCCGCCCGGACTGTCTCGGCGACGATGTGATGGAGCTGCTCTCCCGCCTGAACCGGATCCGTCCGGTCTGGGTGGAGCTGGGACTGCAGACCATTCACCCGGACACTGCCCGCTATATCCGCCGGGGCTATGAACTGCCTGTTTTTGAGGAAGCGGTAAAGAGACTGCGCGCTGCCGGAATCCCCGTCATCGTGCATGTGATTCTCTTCCTCCCCGGAGAAAGCCGGGAACAGATGCTCGGGACCATTGACTATCTGAACCGCGCCGGCATCCAGGGAATCAAGCTGCAGCTTCTCCACGTACTGCGGGGGACAGATCTTGCCCGGGAATACGGGAAGGCGCCTTTCCATGTGCCTGACATGGAAGAATATATCGAACTGCTCGGGACATGCATTGCCCGGCTTAACCCGGAGACCGTCATCCACCGGCTGACCGGAGACGGACCGAAAGACCTGCTCATCGCCCCTGCGTGGACCGGGGCAAAACGCACGGTTTTAAACCGACTGAACCAGTATCTGAAGGAAAATGACATCTGGCAGGGAAAGGAGTATTATGGCTGAAACATTTACACTGTATAAACTGATCGTTCTGTATATGCTTGAAAAAGTGGATTTCCCTCTTGCGACCTCGCAGATATCCGAATTTATACTGGATAAGGGATACACCTCCTATTTCCGGCTTCAGGAGACCCTCTCGGAGCTGACCGACTCCGGACTTCTCAAAGCAGAGACAACCCATAACCGGACCCTCTACCATCTCACGGAAAACGGGGCTGAGACGATCCATTTCTTCAGCAATAAGATCTCCCCGGCAATCCGCCAGGACATTGATGATTTTTTAAAGGAAAAACAGTATGATCTGAAAGAAGAAGTGGCTGTAAAAGCTGACTATTATCTGAACACAAACCGCGAATTTGAAGTGCGCTGCCAGATTGTGGAGAACGGATACAGCCTCATCGATCTGAAACTTACCGTTCCGACCGAGAAGGAGGCCGAATCCATCGCCAACAACTGGGACGCCAAAAGCCAGGATATCTACACATCAATCCTCGCGGATCTCCTGTAGGTATTCTCTGATATTTTTTTCATAACCGAGGACGCCGGGTTCGTAGAATCTGGCGTCTTTTATTTCGTCCGGAAGATACTGCTGCTTCACATAATGCCCGGGGTAATCGTGGGCGTACTTGTACCCGGTGCCATGCCCCAGCTTTGCCGCCCCTTTATAGTGAGCGTCTTTTAAGTGAACCGGAACCGTGGTCCTGTATTTCCGGACCGCCTCGTTTGCCGCAAAGATCGCCTGGGAAGCCGAATTGCTCTTGGGCGCGCAGGCCACGTAAGTCGCCGCCTGGGAGAGGATGATCTGGGACTCCGGCATGCCGATGCGCTCCGCCGCCTGAGCTGCCGAGACCGCTACGGTCAGCGCCATGGGATCTGCATTCCCCACATCTTCCGAGGCGCAGATCATGATGCGCCGGGCGATAAACTTCACATCCTCCCCGGCATTTAGCATTTTTGCCAGATAGAATACCGCCGCATCCGGATCCGATCCCCTCATGCTCTTGATAAACGCAGAGATGATATCATAATGGTTGTCCCCCTGACGGTCATAGTTGATCACCCGCTTCTGGATGCACTCGGACGCCACATCCAGAGTAATATGGATGATACCGTCAGCGCTGCGCTCCGTGGTAAGGATACCAAGCTCCACGGCATTCAGGGCATTTCTCGCATCTCCCCCCGCCATATCGGAGAGAAACTCCAGGGCATCCTCATCAATCTGCGCATGAAAACTGCCCATTCCTTTCTCCGTATCCGTAACCGCCCGCCGGATCAGAACCTTGATATCCTCCTGGGAGAGGGGCTGAAGCTCAAAGATGCTGGACCGGGAGAGCAGAGCTCCGTTGACCTCGAAGTAAGGGTTCTCCGTGGTGGCGCCGATCAGGATAATGGTTCCGTCCTCCACAAACGGGAGCAGATAATCCTGCTGCCCCTTGTTGAAACGGTGGATCTCATCGATAAAGAGGATCGTCTTTCTCCCGTACATTCCCTGCAGGTCCTTCGCCTCTTTCACGACCTCCTCCATATCCTTTTTCCCTGCCACGGTGGCATTGATCTGCTTAAACTCCGCGCTCGTGGTACTTGCAATCACTTTGGCAAGGGTGGTCTTGCCGGTTCCCGGCGGTCCGTAGAAAATCACCGAACTTAACTTGTCCGCCTTAATGGCGCGGTAGAGAAGCCTGTCCTTCCCGATAATGTGCTGCTGTCCTACCACCTCGTCCAGCGTGGTGGGGCGCATTCTTGAGGCAAGAGGCGCTTCCTTCTCCCTGTTCGCCTCTCTCATATAATCAAACAGATCCATGTTCTATCTTCCTTTCTCTGTCATTTCTGTCAAAGCGAGTTCCCGGATCACTTCCCCGGCGATCAGAAGCCCCGCCACGGGAGGCACAAAAGAGATGCTTCCGGGCACGGCGCGGCGTCCTTCAGGCGGCTCTTCCGTCCCTTCTTTTACCGTCAGCGGCTTCTCTTTGGAATAGAGCACTTTCAGGCTGTAAATGCCCCGCTGCTTTAACTCTCTTCTCATCACCCGGCAGAGGGGGCATACACTTGTCTTTGAGAGATCGGTAATCTCAAAAAGCTCCGGGTGCAGCTTGTTTCCCGTACCCATGCTGCTGATCAGGGGAATCCCCCGCTCCCGGCACTCTTCCACAATGGCAATCTTCGCAGTTACCGTGTCCACCGCATCCACCACATAGTCTGCACCGCAGTCCATGATCTCACCGATGTTCTCCGGCAGCACAAACACATTCTGTATCTCCACCCTGATCCGGGGGCTGATATCACGGATCTTCTCCTTCATCACTTCTGTTTTATACCGCCCCACTGTACTGTGGAGCGCGATGGACTGGCGGTTGATATTCGTCACCGACACCACATCGCTGTCTACAAGGATGAGCCTGCCCACGCCGCTTCTCGCCAGCGCCTCGATACAGTGGCTCCCCACGCCGCCCACACCGAACACGAGGACAGACGCCCTCTCAAGCCGTTCCATCCCCTCTGCCCCCAGAAGCATCTCTGTCCTGGAAAATTCATTTACTGTCATCTTACTTCTCCTGTCACTGCTTTTTGTTCCTGCCGGGACAACCGCCTGTTCCGCCGTACTGCGGACCGGATGCTGTCAGTCCATCAGCAGCCGGTCCGCAGTGACGAACTCGTAACCTTCCGCCTGTAGTATGTCAACGATCTGCAGGGCTGCTTCCACGGATGTCTCATAACAGTCATGCATGAGAATCATATCATTTTCTTCCACATCCGTCACTACCCTTCGCACAATTTCCTGCGTATTTTTCAGAGACCAGTCCCCGGAATCCACCGTCCATTTCACGTACAGCTTATCTTCTTCCTCCGCGCATTCGGGAAAAGATCCGAAAGGCGGACGCACCAGGAACGGCTCCTCCCCTGTGATCTCCCGTACCAGATCGTCCGTCATCCGGATCTCCCGGTCCATATCTTCATAGCTCAGGTTCGCCAGGTTTACATGATGGTAGGTGTGGTTGCCGATCAGATGTCCCTCCTCATACATCCGCCGGATGATCTTCTCATTCCCCTCTTTCTCAATGTTCACGCCGATGACAAAGAAGGTCGCCTTCACATCCCGCTTGAGGAGTCCGTCCAGAAGCTGCTCTGTGTATTCCGCATTCGGTCCGTCATCGAAGGTCAGGGCGACCATAGGGCGCACAGGAACTTCTGCTCCGGCTTCATCCGCCTCTGAAATTTCTGTTCCTGCCTTCCCTGTCCCTGACACATCTTTCGATATCTCCCGCGGAATAAAACTGTCTGTCAATGGCCATATCCAGAGCAGGAGAACCAGCCCGAGAGCCTGCATCTGTTTTTTCAGAGTCGTACTGCTCTTTTTCACGGTATTTTCCACCTTTTTTATTTTCAACCAAATTATATGCCAAATGGAATGTCCCCGATTCCTTTGAGTCATATCCTTCTCAAAAGAAGCAGAATCCAACAGCAAAACCTCCGGACCCTGACAGATCCGGAGGCTTGATTACTCTTATTCTTATCCTTTTTTATAACTTTCTGCTTCTGCTGATGACACAATTTCTTTCAGTTCCTTTGATGACTTCGGAAGCTTTTCTTTCAGGAACTCCATAACCAGTATCATATTCAGCGACCACTGGGAAACCATATTAGTGCTTATCCATGGGATTTCATACCTGTCCATCCCGTTTTCGGCAGCCATATATTTTTCTTTTCTGAATCCCGAATAATCGGATGGAGAATATAATACAGAAAAAATCTTCCCCAGTACCTTCCCCGCCAGTTGTTCATCTTTGTAAAATGCGGAAGAAAATGCCGCGAGCCCGGACGCAAAATAAGGAAACGAGAAAGGTCTGCGGTCGATCAGCCCATTGGTGGCTTTTCTTTTTTCTTCCGGTGAAAGCATATAGAACTTTCCGTACTCTGCAAGAAGCTTTGCAAATCTTGTTCCATAATCAGAATAACCATCCAGCATATCCATAAGTTCCAGCCAGATATGCGTCCCGCCCTGGCACACCTGCAGGTGCATGTTAATGGATTCCTCATGTTCACCTGTATATTCCAGATGTCCGTTCTCCTCATCCAAGAGGAATTCGGGTCCGGACGCCAGACCGAAAGGCATTCTGCAGATATCGTCGATACCGTTGAGGATTTTCTGCAGATATGTCTGATCCAGTGTCTGCTCATATGCCGTCATCCAGTTACAGACAAAACTTGTCCAGTCGGGGCCGCTCCTGATTAACACTTTCTCTTTCCCATCCGTTTTCGACTTTTCAACTACCGCTGTCCTGAGATTCCTCATTGACCGTTCTGCGTCTGCGCTGTCACGCATCACGTCCCTAATCCGGTAGTCTCCCGTAAGATAGTAGAAAAACCGGTGGTGTCCCGCCATACTGATTCTGGGCTCTTTACACGGACATCCCCAGTGCCTTACATTGTGTCTTGTGCCGATTCCTTTCAGCGGTCCTATGTGATACATATCAACTTCACTGCAGTGTCTCGTCATGGCTTCTGCAATATCAAAAATATCACTTTCTCCGCTTCTCAGGAAAGAAATCCACAGCCAGTAAGTTGGAACCAGCTCCGTATTCTGCCAGGCAAATCCACCCATGTCATATCTCCATCTGTGCCGCACTGGATCGTATTTGTGCATGACGTCCCCGTAGTCAAACAGCCCGTACCACTGTCTTTGCCTGATCTCATCTTCATAAAACCGGACAGCTCGCCTTAACTGGTCTTCTATTTCTTCTTCAACTTCTGTGTCCGTCTGCTTCAGGCTCCAGAAGCCAAACGCACGTTTCGCATAATAATATTCCGGATCAGCAGCATAGACCGGAGGTCTCTGCACTTCCCTGCCGAATTTTTTTATCTCCTCATTCCGTGGCAGACACCCCACCAACTTCACCCTGCATTCACTTGTCACTCCTATACCGTATGGGCTCGCCTGAACAAAATCATATCCTTCATACAGGGTCTTTACATAACTCCGTCTGTCATAGTGTCTCAGATCATAGCTCTCTGTAAAGGGAGAGTAGAACCACAGCGTGGTCTCCGCTGAATCCCCCGCAAGGTTTCTTACCTGAACCGCTCCCGGGTATTTCTGCCGGAAATCCTTTATTCCTGCCGCAATTCCGCCCTTTTCTCCCGTAACGGATACCGTCCCTTGTGCCCGCAATCCATGGTCGCTGTCCAGATAGCAGCACTCACCGCAGGTTCTCTTTTTTATGAAATAGTCAGATATGCTGTTCTGGGCAAGTACATACTCATTCCACACCGGCAGATCTTTGGATGCCTCATCAGCCATTTCATCGTACTCTCCAAAAGAGAGCGCTCCCTGCATCTGTGCCTCAAACACACTGTCGGGAAGCCGGGGGCTGCATGAAAACAGACTCTGTGCTGTCTCATGGAATACCCCTTCGCCGGTTCCGAATTTCACATGTCTGTTGTATGGTTTTCCCGAAAGGTGTGTCAGCAGGCGGATACCGAAGCCGTTGATAAAATCTCTGTCGGCATCACCGTCATAAAGAAAGGTATGTACAAATTTGATTTCCTCGCTTCCGGCCCACAGATATGCATAGATAATCCACTGCATGCTTCTGTGTTCTGTGGTTCTGCTCTTATATGGACCTTTCAGACGGACAACCACCTGCAGGGGACCTGCTTCAAGGAGCGTTATCTCCTCCGCTGCCCCGGGATATTCTTCCCGCAGGATCTTTTCGGAACCATCACCGGATATTCTCTGTTCCAGTCTGAAAACAGGATACACCTCTGTATCCCCCACCTTCCCGGAACAGGAACGGATTCTCATTAACGGAGAAGCAGAAGCCCCGCTGTTGCGCGGAACTTCCACCTGTATTTTTCCTGTATCAATCGTAAATCCGTTTTCATGTTCGTTCAGAGTTATCGAAGCAGGATACTCCGTACATGGAACAGCTGCTGTTATCCCGGCTGGTTCCAACACCCCAGTCCTTCCGAGCAGCTTTGAATCTGCCGTATGCGCCGCCCATTTTACACTTCCATCAGGCCAGTATGCAGAGATCCTTGTCTGCACCGGCACATTTCCCCCTGAAGAGTCTTTCAAAGCAAACCGGCTGTCACCGGAAACCTCTCCCTTCCTGTAGACGCTCCCGAATGTTGTATAGCCGGATATTGTCCTGTTTTCCAGTAAATGTATCTTCATAGCAATATTCCTTTACCTGTTCTGCTTTAACACAACTACTCCGTAACCCGGAATTGTCATCGCTTTCCCTGCAGTGATCTGATTCCCGCTGAGCATATCCACTCCTGTCATATCTGATTCAAAACAGATCTCGTTGCTGTCATGGTTCAACAGAAAAATAAACCTGCCATTGTCATTCTCTCTTACCGTGACCTCCAGGTTTTCAGGCGCTGCCGCGGATATCGGCCGGATTTCCAGTTCCATACAGATATCTTTCAGGAAATCTCTGTAAAAATCATCATCTGCTCTCGCCCCTACATGCCAGGTATTTCCTTTTCCAAACCTGTTTCTCGCCAGAACAGGCACGCCTTTGTAGAAATCTCTTCCATACACTGCAAGGCTTTCCGCCCCTTCCAGTCTTAAAAGGTCACAGATAAATCCGGCTTCATATGTTTTTCCCTTATAGGTAAAGAAATTCTTTTCCTCCGGCGGAAGTGCATCCGATTCCTCGATCCACAGTCCCATAAAATCTCTCCATTTTCCGGGATAGCCACCGGTAATTATATTATCATTTTCATCTACATAGCCGCTGAAAAAGGACGTCACAAAATTTCCGCCTTCCCTGATATAGTTTCGCAGCTTCTCATCAAAACCATTCTTGTTCATGTACAGCATCGGCGCAATAATCAGTTTATATTTTGAGAAATCCGCATCCGTCCCTATCACATCAACACTGATATTTCCTTTGAAGAACCCTTTATAAAATCTGACTGTCTCGGCCATGTAGTCTATGTGCGAGGATGGTCCTGCCGAATACTCAGCTGCCCACCAGTTCTCCCAGTCGAAGATAATCGCCACGTCTGATCTGGTCCGGGCGCCCAGGATCTCTCCTTTCAGCCTGTTCTCAAGTTCATCTCCAAGGTCTGCAACTTCCCGGAAAACTCTTGTATCATCTCTTCCGCAGTGGTCAATCACTGCCCCGTGGAATTTTTCACAGGAGCCGACGCTTCTCTTCATCTGGAAAAACATAACCGTGTCGGAGCCGTGCGCAAGTGCCTGATAGCTCCAGAGGCGCATAACGCCCGGGCGCTTCAGCCTGCAGTATTCGTCCCAGTTATTTACACCCGGGGACTGCTCCATCAGAGCAAAGGGCCTGCCATCCTGAAGTCCGTATACGATTTCATGCCGGAATCCCACCGCCGCCGGTTCTTCTTTATATCCGGGATAATTATCCCAACCGACCACGTCCAGGTGTTTTGCCCACTTATGCATATCAAGCTGCTTGATGATTCCCTGGAAATTTGTTGTCACCGGAACGTCTTTTGAATATTTCCGGATTGCTTCTTTCTCCGCCAGGAAACATTCAAGAAAGCTGTCAGACATAAACCTGGAATAATCAAGGGAAAGCCCCTGGAAGAACGACTTCATTTTGCCCCATCTCATATGTGCCTCAGAAAGAGCACCCGGAACAACAATTTCATCAAACTCATGATATGTATGACTCCAGAAGTTCGCATTCCATGCTTTATTCACGTTCTCTATTGTCTGATACCTGTCTTTCAGCCAGATACGGAATGCTTTTTCGCAGTTCTCGCAAAAGCACATGCCAGTATATTCATTATTGACATGCCAGGCTACGATATTATCGTAGCCCGCATATCTTTTTGCCAGCTCCCCGGCGAGAGCGGCTGAAAATTTTCTGTAATTGGAACTGTTAGGGCAAAGAGAGTGACGTCTGCCATATTTCCTCCTGAGACCGTTTGACTCTGCCCGGACAGTATCCGGGTATTTTTTCGGCATCCACGCCGGATGTGCTCCTGTTGAAGTTGCCATAAATACCTTGAAATCATATTTTTTTACAAGTGCCATTATTTTGTCCAACATGGTAAAGTCATACTCATCCTCTTTTGGCTGAAGCAGTCCCCAGCTGAACACATTAAGTGTAAGAATATTGATATGTGCTTTCTTTAAAAGTTTCAGATCGCCTTCCCATGTATCCTCAGGCCATTGCTCCGGATTATAGTCGCCGCCATATAAGATTTTCTTTCCCTTAGCATTTCCTGTCATAACTGTCCTCTGTCCTCACTAAATTCATGTATTCATTTTCATTCATTTGCCCTTATTCCGTGGCAAGAGCGTCACGAAGCTGTTTTGCGTTATCAATATCCGCCAGTTTCCACTCGATCACTTCTTCTGCGCCAAGCTCCTCGGCATCGGAAACCATGCTGTTCCAGATCTGCTCAAATTCTTCATCTGACTGAGCGTATACCATCTGCCAGCTTGCATTCACAACCGTATCCTTGATAGCGGAGATTGTAAGCTTCATCGTATCATCCGGTATAGCTGCAAAAGTACTGATATTATTCAGATCGCTTTCTGTTACAAGTGCGCCTTCTGACTCGAGCCACTCCATCCAGTCCGTATGGCCGGTTGTTTCCTGCCATGTCTTATATGTTGCATTTTCAGCAGCAATATCCTTGAGCTCCTGGAATCCTTCCAGTCTCTGGGTTCTGTAGTTACCTTCCGAATCCTTGTAGGAAAGAAGTTCTCCGGTATTTACACAGAAGCTTGTATTCCAGAAAGATTCCTGCTCGCCGCTTGCCAAAGTGAATGCTTCGCTGTGGTCCGTATTTTCATACCAGTCCAGATACTCATCGGTAAGACTGATCACATCGCCTTCAATCGTATAAATATTCCCCTCTCCTGCAGGTCCGTTGAGAATCCGGAAGATGGCATCAGGATCATTAAACAGGTTGAGAAGTGTCAGACACTCTTCCACATGTTCCGTCTCTGCACTTATGGCAATAACATAGTCGCCGTTTCCATACGTGGATGTACCGTTAAAGTAAATCTTTGTTCCCGGAACAAGATACTGATAGTATCCGCCGTCTGCCCATCCCGGAAGCGTTCCTGACGGAACCATTACGTGGTTCGCAGTCTTATTCCACATGGACTGGCGGTCCGTGTTAATGCTGTCAGGATCAAGAAGGCCGCGGGTATAGGCCTCATTCAGCCACTTCAGCGCCTCATAGTATTTGCTGTCAGTACTGAGAATTGAGCTGACTGTTCCGTTTACCATATCTTCCTCAAGCAGATAGCCAAGCAGTGCCGTGTCATATCCCTGCCAGCGGTAATAGAGGGTTACTCCCGCAAAATAATCGGTGTCGGAACCGCTGTTCAGCACAGTTCCATAGAACGGGTTCCCCGCTTCATCCTCCGGAGATGCAGCCATCATTTCTTCCATCACATCAAGAAGATCGTCGAAGTTCTCGATCTCAGGCGCTCCGATGTCTTCGAACTGCTCCCAGAGCAGTTTCAGTGCATTTCTTTCTGTCTGGTCATTAAAGCCATATACCGTGATCAGATCACCCACATTCAGGGGCAGACAATAGAGAGAGCCTGTATCCGCACTGTTATAAGTTCTGATATAGTTCAGGGCCACATCCATTTTCTCGTTGTCCGTCACGTTCGGGAGCTGGTCCATATAATCATCCAGATTTAAGAGCATGCCGCCCTCAATCATGTCATTCAGATTCTCTTTCGGCACATACATAATATCCGGAAGGTCTCCACTTGATAAAATCGCGTTGGTTCTCTCGTCAGAATGAGCCCATACTTCAAGATTGAATCCGTTCTCCGCAAAGAACTCTCCCTTATGGCCCCCCACAAGTCCGCTTGTAAGGCTGGCATTTGCCGGATACATTGTAATTGTCGGCAGAGCGGAACTGCCGGAGCCGCCTTTTTCCTGCTCCGAATCTCCCTGACCTGCACATCCGATTACTGCTGATGCAGTGATCACTGCTGTAAGTGCTGCTGACAATACTCTTTTTGCTGCTTTTGTTTTCATCCTTTTCCTCCTTGAAATAATATTATCCTTTTACTGCTCCGATCATGATTCCCTTTACATAGTATTTTTGTATAAACGGATAAACCAATATGATTGGAACAATAACAATTGCCGTAAGCGTAAGCCGGATCCCCGTCGGTGTAATTGACGTAAGAGCATCTGCGGTATTAAGCTGTTCCGCCGCCGAACTGATCTGACTTAAGAATTCATATAACTGGAACTGTAATGTATACAGGCTTGTGTCCGTAATATAAAGCTTGGTCGAAAAGAAATCGTTCCAGTGCGATACCGCACTGAAGAGAGCGACCGTAGCCAGGATCGGTTTCTGCAGGGGCAGGACAACCCGTAAAAACCGGGTAAAATATCCTGCTCCGTCAAGATAAGCCGACTCTTCCAGCTCCGCAGGCATGGATTCAATCGAAGTCTTGATCAGTATCATGTTGTAGACATTGACAAGCGATGGTATCACATAAACCCAGAAATTATTCAGAAGTCCCAGCATACGCATATTCAGATAAACCGGAATGATTCCTGCGGAAAAATACATGGTCACAATCGTAAACCGATACCAGAACTTTCTCCCCCACATATTCTCTTTTGTGAAAAAATACGCCACATATGCGGAAGCCAGAACTCCTCCTACGGTTCCGATAAGCGTTCTCGCCACCGTCACAAGAAATGACTGGAAGAGATTCTGCACCTGGAAAACTTCGATATAATTCCGGAACGTAACATTCTTCGGCAGAAATAATACCTGTCCCAGGTCAACCGCCTTGCTGTCACTGATGGTGCAGATCAGCAGATAGTAAAACGGAAAGATACAGATCAATGCAATAATTATGAAAACAAGATACAGAATGAAATCTGCAGTTTTATCACTTAAATGCTTTTTCCTATACATTGCGTCCTCCTTAAAATACACTTGTCCCGCGCACTGCTTTTGACACCCCGTTTGCTGTGGCGAAAAGCACTACGGCAACAATGGATTTCATAATACCTACTGCCACACTGTATGAGATTTGTCCGCTTCCGATTCCCAGGTTATATACATAAAGGTCAAGCACCTCTATGCTCTCCATATTCAGCGCATTTCCGAACGCCAGATACTGGTCAACTCCTGTGTTGAGGAAGTTTCCTATGCTCATGATCAACAGTACAAAGTAGGTGGGTATCAGCTGAGGAATCGTAATGTATCTGATCTTCTGCCATCGGCTCGCCCCGTCAACAGCCGCAGCCTCAAAAATGGACTGATCCAGTCCGGCAATTGCCGCAAAATAGATAATTGCGTTCCATCCCAGGCTCTTCCACTGCTGCAGCAGCACCATAATCAGCCAGACATGCTTGTTTGTATTCAGTATGTTGACCTGAAGATCACTGCCCATATCACTGAGAACCGTATTGATCAGTCCCGAAGTCCCGAATATGGAAAATGTCAGGGAAAACATAATTACCCAGCTTATGAAATTCGGGAGCGTGGTTACTGTCTGGACGAACTTCTGAAATTTTGTATTTTTCAGCTCACTGAGCAGCACTGCAAAAAGAAGCGGAAGGGGTGTGAACAGATAGCCAAGGAAGTGAATTCCAAAGGTGTTCAGCAGTACTCTTCCCAGATTTCTCCGCATGATGGAATTGCCGAACAGCTGTTGGAAATTATCCAGTCCCACGAAGACGCTGTCCAGAAGACTTCTTCCGGGTTTATACTGAAAAAATGCAAACGACCATCCCCACAGAGGGAGATAATGAAAGATCAGGATCAGAATAATTCCCGGCAAAACAAAAAGAAATAGTTTAAAAGATTTTTTCGATTTCGTCATACATTGTTCCTCCCGTCGTTACTTGTTGATACAATAAGTTCGCTCTGATAGCCCCCCAGTACCATCTCACCTGTAAAATCCTCAGCATCCAAAACACGTTTTCCTTTTACGGGAAGCTTCACGTTTATTTCATGATCCGTTGTATTTACCAGGAAAAACTGTCCTTTTGATATTTCTCTCCCCTGTATGCCGTCAGGAAGCTCAATCTCCCTTCTGATACCAAGTTTTTCTGTTATGAAGTCGAGAGTTTTCGCAAGAACCTTTCTGTCCGTTTCCACAGCGACATAGTAAGCCGAGCCTTCTCCATATTGATTGACAGATACTGCCGTTATGTCTTTGCCTGTAAATCCGGCAAATTTTTTTGCACCTTTGAGTTCCAGCACTTCATAGTAAGCAGTATCTGTAACCACTTTTTCATCGCCGAAACTGACTTCCACGCTCTCCCGCACATTTTCCTGATTATTCTTTCTCTCTGTCTTCTCCGAGAAACTCCAGGGCATATCTGTTCTGTAAAATCCTGCAGCCCGGACTCCGAATACATCTGCCAGAAGTCCCGGATGCGGAGAAGTATGGGCATGTCCGTTTCCGTCTACCATTCCTGTTTCCGCAGTCATGACAACACATCCTCCGTTCCTGACATACTCTCTGACAGCCTCTGCCGTCTCTGCATCAATCACAATATGATTCGGTATTATGACCAGTTTATATGCCTGTTTCATTTTCTTCATGCTGATCATATTCCACTCCACATTCACATCTGTCAAAGCTTTCTGCGCGTTCATTATCAGATGTGTATAGCCCGTTTTGAATCGTTCGGGATGAAACTGTGAAAACCACCAACTTTCATAGTCAAAAGCCAGGGCAACTTCCGGTTCTGGCATATAAGGGAAACCATAACGCTCCAGTTTTTTCATATCTGCCGCTGCTCTTTTGAATTCATTCAGGTTAGGACCGGGGATGCCGTCATGCCCAAGCAGTCCGTAGTAAAACTGCTCTTCTCCGCTGTACATGGTCCGCCATGTCCAGGCAAGGAAAACCTCGCCTCTGTTTAACAGGGCTGACATAAGCTGCATGTAGGTATATCCTTCCGGTCCGTACCAGATTCCTTCCTTTCCGGTCTGAAATTCAAGAAACCACAACGGTTTTCCCAGCTCATTCAGATTTTCTTTTATAATGGTATAGAAATACTTCTGCATATCCCCATCTACATCAAATCCCGGATAATACCCCATTCCCGGATAATCCATGAATGTATCCGCCGAGTTAAGGTAGTCATATCCGATTTCTCTTGCCCCCGGATACAGATTCGTCGTATAAGGAATTCCCGGCGCAAGTCTTTTTATAATCCTGCTGAATTTCTGCATAAAATCTACGAGACCATCAGAGAAAAACCTTCTCATGTCCAACCTTGCCTCAGGCATTGCCACGGATATCTCATTCTCGGGGAAAACAATATCCTCAAACGACGAAAGCCTTCTGCACCACCTCTGCGTTGACCAGGCATGATTGAGCGCTTCGATTGTCCCGTATTTTCTTTTCAGCCAACCGATAAATCGCTGTCTTGAATATTCAGAAAACGACATCCTGCCGCTGCCTATTTCATTGCACATGCTGAATGCATATAATGCGGGATGATCTTTATATCTTTCTATGAATACTTCAGCAAACCGGAATGCATAATGCTGGTATTCCGGATCCGCCATGTCTTCCATATATCTGCGGAGACTCGCCTGTTTCGTTCCCGTGCGTGAGACAATATTGACTCCCGGACATTTTTTATGAACCCATACCGGTGCCGGATGAATGGATATATCCAGAAAAACTTTAAATCCTGCCCTGTAAAATAAGTCCATGACTTCATCGAACCACTCAAAGGTATAAATGCCATCCTCCGGTTCAAAGCTGTCCCAGCAAAGATGCCCTACACGTACGGCATTAAACCCCGAATCTCTCATAAGGTTGATATCCACCGGCCATCTTTCTCTGTCCCAGTCATGAGGATGATAGTTTGTACCTATCAATATACTCTTTTTTTCTCCCATCCTGCTCTTTTTCTTCCCTCCCATACTGTATTCCCGGCGTTTCGCTGTAAAATACTCAGGAAAACCGCCCCGTGATCTCAAAGTCGAACTTTGTACAAGTCCTATATTTTTTATATCATTATGCCTTTTAAAATGACATAGAAAATGGTATTATATATTTGTCAAAAAGTATGATCCCTGATGTAGAATGCCATTTGGAAGCCTCTTTCAGGCTATGAACAGATGCCCGTCTGTGCAGGCAGACAGGCAGAAAGGAAGAAATTATGAATGAAATCAAAAAAATATTTGATATCTTCCAGAACATATCTCTTTCAATAATCTTTCAGCACAACGTTGACAAGGATGCGTCCTGGAATGAGCATAAGACGAATAAAGACTATACTTTATGGCTTGTCACCAACGGGAATATCATTGTAGAAATGAATGGCAATACCATCAAGGCATCCACCCATGACGTGATTCTGTTTTACCCGGGAGATTCTTACAGCGCATATACGGACTGTGAAAAATGCAGCTTTATCTTCCTGTTTTTTAAGATGGGGACCGGCAACATGATCGATATTTTCCACAGCAGAAACGCCTCCGGACTCTACTATAACAAAGAACTCAACAGACAGGCAAAACTCTTTCAGAAGAATTATTTCAAAAGAAAAAGGACAGGTGAAAATTACATGCTGTCCTCTTTATGCGACTTTATGCAGCTGCTTAGCACAATGTTCACCGCCGCAGACTTTACTCCGCTTGAAAATAAAAAGCAGGTGAATGTGTCACAGGAATTAATCAAAACCCTGATCTACATCCATGAACACTGCACGGAAAACCTGTCCATAAAGGAACTTGCCAGAAATACCGGAATGAGCGAGAAGTATTTCATAAGCAAGTTTAACCACGATATCGGGATATCGCCAAAGCGATACCAGATTGAATGCCGTATGAAGCTTGCCGCCAGTCTGCTCATAACCACCTACGACAGCATAGCACAGATTTCACAGGATGTGGGATATCCGGACCAGTACAGCTTTTCAAAAGCTTTCAGTAAATATTACGGGGAGTCGCCCAGCGCATTCAGGAAAAGTCTGTAGTGTTTCTCCTGTCCCTGCGGTATTCCGAAGGGCTTAATCCCTTCTGTTTGCGGAACGCCTTGGAAAAATACAGATTGTTCTCAAACCCTACCGAGTAGGCGATGGCGGATACCGAGAGATCCGTCTCCCGCAGCAGTCTGCAGGCCTGTTTGATCCGGTACCCGGTGAGAAATTCCTTGGGTGATTTCCTCATATAATTCTGGAAAGACCGGAACAGATGGCTGCGGCTGATTCCCACATAGGCTGCCACATCCTCCACAGTGATGGGATAGGAATAGTTGGTCTCGATATAGCCTTCCGCCTTCTCCACGTACATCACCTGACTGTCCGTCTCATGCTCTTCCCTGCGGGAATAGTGCATAAATACGGACAGGAGGGTATACAGTCCGCCTGCCATGGCAACTGCGGCATCGTAAGTACCGCCCTTTGCCTGGTAAATCCGTTCGATTCCCTCCCGGATCTTCTCATCCGGCACAAGCCCCCTGCGGATATAAGGGGTCTCCCGGCAGAATTCTGTATTGCGGATGATTGACGCCGCATCCGCTCCCATGAATCCCGCCCAGCCGTACTCCCATGGCTCGTCCCTGTCCGCCCGGTATTCAAGTTCCACGCCCGGAAAAAGGATAAACGTATCCCCCGCGCTTAAGCGGACCGATACTTTTCCGGTCGTGTAATAACCGCTTCCCGAGAGAATATGATGGATACAGTAGTGGTCGCGCACCCCCGGTCCCCACTGGTACTCGGGCTCGCATTTCTGGTATCCCACATTATACACCGAGAGAGAATTCAGCAGAATCTCTCCCACTTTATAAGAATGTTTGTATGTCTCGCTCATTTTGTGCCTCCCGGTTTTTCTTCTGTCTGTATTATAGACCGGCTATCCTCGTTCCGCAACCATCATGCAACATTTTTACATATAGTTGCACGTAATTTTTATATACTGCCGCCGTTTCTCCTATTATAATAAAATCAGAACTGATAAACGGACAGCAGTCCTTTTTTGCGTCAGCAGATCTTTTACAATATCATCTTTCAGGAGGGAAACATCAGATGAAAACGAAGCTTTTTGACAAATTTGCAGAACTTTTCGGCAGTTCTGAGGGCGCGCGCCTCTACTTTTCACCGGGCCGCGTCAACCTGATCGGAGAACACACAGACTATAACGGCGGACATGTCTTCCCCTGCGCCCTGACACTGGGTACATACGGGGCTGCACGCAGAAGAGATGACCGTCTGATTCATTTTTACTCTATGAACCTGACATCTTTCGGCGTAGTGGAGGTGTCTCTGGACGACCTCTCCTATCAGAAATCCTACAACTGGGCAAACTATCCGCTGGGTGTTGTCTGGGCTTTTTCAGAGAAAGGCTATACTCTGGAAAACGGATTTGACATGGTGATCTGGGGCAATATTCCAAACGGTTCCGGTCTGTCCTCTTCCGCTTCCCTTGAAGTGCTCACCGGTGTGATTTTAAGAGACCTCTTCGGATTTGACAGTCTTTCCATGACGGATCTTGCCCTCATCGGCCAGTATTCGGAGAACAATTTCAACGGCTGCAACTGCGGAATCATGGACCAGTTTGCAGTTGCCATGGGAAAGAAGGATAACGCTATCTTCCTGGATACATCCACACTGAATTACGAGTACGCGCCCATTGTACTTGAAGATGCGAAAATCATCATCACGAACAGCAAGGTAAAGCACAGTCTGGTAGATTCCGCTTACAACGACCGCAGACAGGAATGTGCGGACGCCCTCGCCGCCCTTCAGAAAGAACTGGACATCAAAGCACTCGGCGATCTGACTCCGGAAGTCTTTGAGGCACACAAAGGGCTGATCACCGATCCGATACAGTTAAAGCGGGCGAAACACGCCGTATATGAAAACCAGCGCACCATCGATGCAGTAGCTGCATTAAAGAGCGGAGATATTGTAAAGTTCGGACAGCTCATGAACCAGTCCCACATCTCCCTCCGGGACGACTATGAAGTATCCTGCGAGGAGATCGATGTTCTGGTGGATCTGGCATGGAACATTCCGGGCGTTGTGGGTTCCCGTATCACCGGAGGCGGATTCGGCGGCTGTACGGTCAGCATTGTAAAGAACGACGCAGTGGATCTCTTCATTGAAAGCATCGGAAAGGCTTATCAGGAGAAAGTCGGACATGAGGCGGAGTTCTATACCGTTGATGTGGGGGACGGCGCCTCCAGAATCGAGTAAAAAGGCAGGGAGGAAAGAATTATGCTCTATGAAGCAATCAAGAAGCTGGTTCAGTATGGGATCAGCACGGGACTTACTCCGGAGACAGAGAGGATCTATACGACGAATCTTCTTCTGGATATGATGAAGGAAGACAGTTATGAGGATGTGGAATGTGATCTGGACAATATTGTCCTGGAGGATGTGCTTAAGGAACTGCTGGACGAGGCGGTAAAGCGCGGTATTATCGAGGATTCCGTAACCTACCGGGATCTTTTCGACACAAAACTTATGAACTGCCTGATGCCGCGTCCGGCACAGGTGCAGGATACTTTCTGGAAGAAATATGAAGTCTCCCCGAAAGAGGCGACGGACTGGTACTATACTTTAAGCCAGGACAGCGACTACATCCGCCGCTACCGCATCGCAAAGGACAAGAAGTGGACGGTAGAAACGCAATATGGCACACTGGATATCACCATTAACCTGTCCAAACCGGAAAAGGACCCGAAAGCCATCGCTGCAGCCGGGAAGGCAAAATCTTCTTCCTACCCGAAATGTCAGCTCTGTATGGAGAACGAAGGATATGCGGGCAGGGCGAACCATCCCGCCCGTGAGAATCACCGGATCATCCCCATCACAATCCAGGGAAAGAAATGGGGATTCCAGTACTCTCCCTACGTGTACTATAATGAGCACTGTATCGTGTTCAACGGAGAGCATATCCCGATGAAGGTGGACCGCGCGGCATTTGCCAAGCTGTTCGACTTTATCAAACTGTTCCCCCACTACTTCCTGGGATCCAATGCGGATCTTCCGATTGTGGGCGGTTCCATCTTAAGCCACGACCATTTCCAGGGCGGAAACTATACTTTCGCCATGGCTAAGGCGCCGATTATCGAGAACTTTACCGTCTCCGGCTATGAGGACGTGAAAGCCGGGATTGTAAAATGGCCTCTCTCTGTCATCCGTCTCCAGAGCGAAGATCCGGAGAGAATCATCGACCTGGCAGACCATATTCTCGGGAAATGGAGAGGATATACTGACGAATCCGCCTTTATTTTTGCGGAGACAGACGGCACGCCCCACAGCACGATCACTCCGATCGCACGCAGGCGCGGGGATCTCTATGAGCTCGACCTGACGCTTCGGAACAACATTACAACAGATGAGCACCCCCTTGGGGTCTACCACCCTCACGAGAAGCTCCATCACATCAAGAAGGAAAATATCGGGCTGATCGAAGTCATGGGACTCGCTGTCCTTCCTGCAAGATTAAAAGGCGAGATGGAACTTCTGCGGGAATACATTCTGGAGGGGAAGGATATCCGCAGCAACGACCAGATTGAGAAGCATGCGGACTGGGTTGACGAGTTCCTTCCCACCTATTCTGACGTCAATGAAAGCAACATCGACCACATTCTGGAGCAGGAAGTCGGTAAGGTCTTCTGCCAGGTGCTCGAGGACGCCGGAGTGTTCAAATGCACAGAGGAAGGACTGGAAGCTTTCCGCAGGTTTATCAGCGTGCTGTAATCTGGAAATCCGGTTTTGCAGTTTACTTTCTCATTTCCATCACTTATAATAAGAAAAGTAATGTCACGTTCCGGACCGGAAAACAGCGACAATGCTTTCGGTTTGCGGATATATTGATAGAAGGAGGCTTACTTATGAAACAGTGTATGGACTCGGATAATCTGCATCGCCGTCTGAAGAAGATCATCGGCCAGGTGCAGGCAATCGACCGGATGATTGACGAAGACATTCCCTGCGAAGATGTTCTCTCCCAGATCAACGCAGCAAAATCTGCCCTCCATAAAGTCGGGCAGATCGTTCTGGAAGGACATATTAACCACTGTGTAAAAGACGGGATCGAGCATGGGGATGTGGATGCGACGATCGCCAGTTTTACCAAGGCTGTGGAACGGTTTGCGAATATGAAATAGATTACTTTGAGATAGAGTATTTTATAAAAAATCGAACGGTTTTATCAATAAGATCGTTCGATTTTTTTATGGTCTTTTTTCTGCAGAATTATCTTCTCTTCCTCTTGACACCCTATACCCCTATAGGTATATAATATACCCATACCCACATATGTATATTTGTTTTCATAATATTTTAAGCTGCCGGAACCGGTATTCTTTCCTGTCGGGTCTCATTTATAGATTTCATTTATGGATCTCATTTACAGACCGCATTTACAGAACCTACGGCGGCGGATTGGAGTGTATCATGAAGAAACTGGAAGAACTTCTGGAATGGGGCGGGACGAAACGGGACATTGCATTTCTCGTCATATCCGGCGCCGCCCTTCTTGCAAGCATTGCCGGACTCTCCCCTTTCCCCTTTGACATGGCGTGGATTGCCATCATTCTGTGCGGGATCCCGATTATCCTGGAAGCAGTCATCGGTCTGGTCACCGCCTTTGATATCAAAGCTGACGTACTGGTGTCTATCGCCCTGATTGCCTCGGTGATCATCGGGGAAGACTTTGCCGCCGGAGAAGTCGCCTTTATCATGCAGTTGGGAGGGCTTCTTGAGGAATTGACGGTGGCAAAGGCGCGGGCAGGCATTGAGAAGCTTGTCCATCTCACTCCCCGGACTGCCCGGCGGATCACAAAAAGTTCCATTTCTACAGCATCCCCGGCGTCCGGCACATCCGGCAGTACCAAGGAAGAGATCATCCCCGCGGAAGAGGTACAGGTCGGCGACCGTCTGCGCGTGCATCCCGGAGAGACTATTCCCGTGGACGGCGTAATCCTCACCGGGGAAACCTCGGTCAACCAGGCTGTCATGACCGGGGAGTCCCTGCCTGTTGACAAAGGACCGGGCGATGAAGTATCAAGCGGCACATTCAACCAGTTCGGCGCATTTGAGATGGAAGCGGTCAAGGTCGGCGAGGACAGTTCCATCCAGCGCATGATCCGCCTCGTCCAGTCTGCAGACGCTGGAAAGGCGAAAATCGTAGGAATCGCGGACCGATGGGCAACCTGGATCGTGCTCATCGCCCTCTCGGCTGCTGCCCTGACCTGGCTGGTCACCGGAGAGATCATCCGCGCTGTCACCATCCTCGTAGTTTTCTGCCCCTGCGCGCTTGTCCTGGCCACGCCTACCGCCATCATGGCGGCAATCGGAAATGCCACGAAGCACGGGTTTCTCGTGCGTGAGGGCGACGCCCTGGAACGGCTTGCCACCGTCAGCGATATCACATTTGACAAAACCGGAACTCTTACATACGGAACTCCACGGGTTACTGCGGTAAAAAGCTTCCTTCCCGGCATTTCCGAGGCGCAGCTCTACCGGTATACCGCATGTTCTGAACAGAATTCGGAACATCCCCTGGGGAAAGCCATCGTACAGTGCTATAAAAAAGAGAACGGCGAGACTCCCGGATCCCCGGAAGAATTCCACATGCTTCCCGGGCGGGGAGTTCAGGCTGTCGCCGAAGGGCATGCCATCCTTGCGGGCAATCCGGAGCTTTTCCGGGAACATGGGGTCCTGCTGCCGGATTCCGTCAAAACCGCTGCCGCCTCCTGCCTGCAGGACGGCTGTACGGTGATCTACATCGCTGTGGATCAGCAGCCTGCCGGATTTATCGCCCTCTCCGATACGCTGCGGGAGGACGCCGCATCGACGATCGATGAAGTCATCCGGACAGGCGTCACACCGGTGCTCCTTACCGGAGACCACGAAAATGCGGCGCGGCACATTGCAGAGCAGCTCCACATCAGCCAGGTACATGCAGACTGTCTCCCGGAAGACAAACTGAAATGGATTGACGAAGACCAGAAAAATAACCGTCAGGTATGCATGATCGGCGACGGGATCAACGACGCGCCGGCGCTGCGGAAAGCATTTGTGGGCATCGCCATGGGCGGAATCGGAAGCGATATCGCCGTGGATGCCGCGGACATTGCCCTCGTCAACGATGATATCCGGGAGCTTCCCCACCTTCTCCGACTTGCAAAAAGGATGATGACGACGATCCGGATCAATCTGACATTTTCCATGACCCTGAATTTCGTCGCAATCATCCTTGCGATTACCGGTATTTTAAATCCTGTAGTGGGAGCCCTTGTCCACAATGCAGGCTCGGTGCTTGTCATCGTCAACTCCGCTTTCCTGCTCACCTGGAAGCAGCGGCACGCAAAAATGGCGGAGCACTGATGCTCCGCCGCCTTTCCGCTGCACTCGACGTTAATCTGCTCGTGCCGCCCGCCGATTCAGCCCGGCACTCAGTGAGCTGTGCCGTAAAGATTCAGGATCACGCATCCTGCCACAATCAGAATGATTCCGATTACGCCCAGGAAGGAAATTCCTTCTTTATAGATAAATACGGAAACCAGTGTCGATACCACAATGCCTACGCCGCACCAGGTGGCGTAGGCAATTCCCAGATTCATCTTCATCAGCGCCCTCGCCAGGCAGAAAAAGCACAGAATATACAGAATAATGCAACCGATCGTGGGATAAAGCTTTGTGAATCCTTCCGTATATTTCAGGACTGACGTGGCGATCAGCTCCAGCACGATCGCCGCTGCCAGAAAACCGTAAGACAACATCATATGTACGCACTCTCCTTTTTATAAACCGCTGAAATAAAGCTGATACTGCAGCTTTTCCAAGGCATATTCTAACGGATCGGCGTATTTCCGTCAAGAGAGTACCGGTTCAGTTGTTCACCTTATGGTGGGGTGCAAAAGAATCCACTGTGATCGCCTTAAATGTATATCCTTTATCCCTGTAATATTCAATGATCTGCGGCAGCGCCTCCACAGTCGTATCCTTTGCGTCCGTGTCATGCATCAGAATGTTGATATGCTGCTTCGAACAGGATGTGGCGTTAGCCACCAGTTTCTCCACTGCCACGTTGTTGCCCGTTGCATCTGTGGAATCACAGTTCCAGTCAAAGTACTGGTATCCCTTCTCCTGCACTTTCTTTACAAGCGAAGTCATCAGCCCCGGCACATAATTGGCACTCTTCGTGTTGCTCGACCCTCCCGGGAAACGGATGATCCGCGACTTCTCTCCGGTCAGGCTTTCCACCAGGTCGGATATCTTCTGAAGATCATTGAAATATGCCTCTTCCGATGCATATACTTCCGGATAATCGTGTGTGTATGTATGCAGTCCTATGGAATGTCCTTCCTTATAGGCGCGGGTGATCATGGAATCATACTTCTGGTTGTTACCGGTAACGAAAAATGTCGCCTTGACGCCGTACTGGTTCAGAATATCCAGGATCTTTCCCGTATTCTCTGACGGTCCGTCGTCAAATGTCAGGTAAACGATCTTCTGGTCGTACTCTTCATTCTTATCCACCGTCACTTTCCGCTCAACCGTTGTCACATTGCCGGAGCGGTCCTTCGCTGTATAGACCGCCTTGTAAGTGCCCGGCGTATTCAGATCCACCTGGTCTGTATTGACCTCCAGTACCGGATTCGGATCCATGTCATCTGTACAGGTCACACCATTCTGGAAATCAAACGTCTTTCCCTGGAGAATCTCCACATCGTCTGTTCCGCTGATCTCCGGTCCGGTTTCATCCTTCACCCGGGTCAAAGTGGTCTTCTCCACGGTCTCATTTCCGGCGGAATCCACAGCCGCAACTTCGACATCATATGTATCCGCCTGATCCCAGGTCTGAGGATTCACAAACTTTAATGTCACCTCAGACGCATCTTCCACCGACTCCACAAACAGTTCCGGCGTAATCTCTTCCGTCAGATCAGCAGTGTAAGGCTTCACCGCAAGAACCGGCGGCTTCGTATCCCGCACCTTCACAACCGCCTGCTTCTCATAGTTGTGGAACCGGTAGGTCAGCGTATAGTCCCCGGGTTTTGTGAGATCTACATTCCCTTCCACAGACACCTGGCTTATCTTTCCTCCGAACACGAAGCCGATATTCTGCATGGGATGGAAATCTTCCTTCAGCTCCTGCTCCACCACCTCATTTTTCAGAATCAGCGGGTGCAGCTTCATAAACAGCAGCGCACCGCCCAGCACTACCAGAAGCGGTATGAGAATCACCAGCGCGATTTTCATCAGTCTCCGCCGGGTATTTCTGCTCCCGCGACCGCTGTATATTTTTCTTCCTGTACTCTTTCTTACTGTTCCCCTTGTTCTCTTATTCATACTTATCTTCTGCATAGAATTGACCCTCTTATTATTGTTCTGACTTTAAGATAGCATCCGTCTCCATACGGGTCAATAGATACTCGAAAAGCATAAGTTTAAATTAATGAAGTCTTAAGAATTACTCCTACGAAAGCCTTCCGTTCTCCATCTCATAGATCTTCTCTGCCGCCGCCATGGTTGACTCCCGGTGGGATACGATCACTACGGTCTTATCCTGGCATGTCTCCCGGATGGACTTGAGAATAATCCCCTCGTTCAGGGAATCCAGGTTACTGGTGGGCTCATCCAGAAGGAGCATGGGCGCATCGTGGAGAAACGCCCGGGCGATCCCGATCCGCTGCCGCTCGCCGCCGGAAAGGGTATCCCCCAGCTCTCCCACCTGCGTGTCATATCCCTTGGGAAGAGAAAGGATAAATTCATGCAGAGCTGCCTTTTTCGCCGCCTCCTCGATCTCCTCCCGGGACGCTCCCGGTTTTGCCACCGCGATATTATTTGCAATGGAATCGTGAAACAGGTCTGTCTCCTGTGTCACATAGCTCTCCATCTCCCGCAGTTCTTTCGTATTCACCGACACAAGCCCTCTTTCCCCGATGGAGATCTCTCCCCGCTGAGGATCATAGAAACGCATGAGAAGTTTTAACAGCGTGGATTTTCCCGACCCGCTGCGTCCGTGGATGCCGATTCTGGACCCTTTGGGAATCCGGATGGAATAATCTTTTAAAATCTGCTCATCCTCATAGGCGAAATCAAGGTTGCTGCAGCTCACATCTCCGAATTCTGCATGCTCCTGACCGCTCACCTCCCCTATCTGTGGTTCCTCCTCGAGAAGTGACAGAACTCTCTCGCCGCTTGCCAGGGTCTGCATCAGATTGTTGGACAGGCCGGAAAGGGCGGTCACCGGTCCGAAGGATCCCATCATAAGGATGGTACACAGAAATGCCCCCTCAAAAGAGAGCTGTCCCTGCATACAGAGATATGCCGTCAGGAACAGCATTCCGAAGGAGAACAGGAGTATCAGTGTATTGGTGACTCCCCTCTGGGTTCCTTCCAGATCCTTCATGATCTTCTGCTTTCTGTCAAGCTGCCTGCTCTTTTTTACCATTTCCTCTTCCCGATCTTTTCCCCTCTGGTACTGGATCGTCTCATCCAGCCCCCGGAGACTCTCCAGGACGAAGCTGTTCAGATCCCCGAAACACTCCCGGAACTCCATGCCGCAGGACGCGCCTCTCCCGGAGTTCCACACCGGGACGATCACTCCCACCGCCACATATCCCGCCAGTGCGAACAGACCGGCAAGAACATGATAATGAAAGAAAAAGATTTCCATGATCAGTGAGGTAAAAACCGCGATCATGATGGGAGAGATCGTGTGGGCATAGAATACTTCCAGAAGCTCGATGTCCGAGGTGATGATCGAGATCAGATTTCCCTTGTCCCTGCCGTCCAGTTTTGCCGGGCAGAGCTTCCGCAGCACCGCGAACACTTTGTGACGGATCAGTGCCAGAAGCTTGAAAGCGATATAGTGGTTGCAGGCCTGCTCCCCGTAGTGCAGCACGCCCCTCAGAACCGCCGCTGCCGCAAGACAGACGAACACGGTCGTAAGCGATGCTTTCTCCCACAGTCCCATGACGTTTAAAAGACCCGCACCTGCCAGAGCCGTCAGGAAAATGGCACAGAGATATCCCGCAACTCCAAGGATCACCGCCGCTGCCATCACATGCAGCAGAGGTCTCACCAGCCCGATCAGTTTCCCCATAATCCGGATTCCGCTTCTTCGTTTCCTGTTCTTTTCCATTATGCTCTCACCTCCTGTAATTCTTCCTGCCTGCGGTACAGCCCGGCATAGCCTCCGCCTTTTTTCATCAGTTCCTCATAGGTCCCGCTCTCCGTGATCCTGCCTTTCTCAAGCATGTAAATGCAGTTGCTCTCTACCGCGTTGGCAAGCCGGTGCGAGATAAAGAGGACCGTCTTTGTGCGGGCAAGATTCCGGATCACCTGCATGATCTGCTCCTCGCTCTCCACATCAATATTGGACGCCGCCTCATCAAAAATATACATGGGGCTCTCGTGCAGAAGCGCCCTGGCAATGGCAAGCCGCTGCTTCTGTCCGCCGGACAGATTGCTCCCCTGCTCCTCCAGACGGGTGGAAAGTCCTTCCTGTGAGGAAAGAAATCCGTAGAGATTTACTTCTTTTAAAACCTGCTCCATCTCTTCTGCCGTAGCGTCCGGTTTTGCCATTCTCAGGTTCTCTTCCACTGTCCCTTTAAACAGACAGCTGTTGTGACGGACCAGGGTGATCTTCTTCATCAGTTCCGTCTCCCGTATCTCCCCGATGGGAACTCCGTTGATAAGGATCTCTCCGGTAAATTCCCTGTTCCGCCCGGTCACAAGCGAGGCGATGGTGCTCTTTCCGCATCCGGATACTCCCACCAGGGAGACAAAGCTTCCCGCCGGAATATCCAGCGTAATATTCTCAAGCACTGCACGCTCCGGTTCATAGGAGAATCCCACGTGGGAGAGGCTCACGCTCAGACCGGACCCGGTACCTTTCTGCATGTTGTGCTCGGCACCGGACAGTGTAACGGGTTCTTCCATGTCCAGGATCCGGAAGATCTTGTCGCTTGCCGACATGCCGTTCATGGCAATGTGAAAGAAAGATCCCAGAAGCCGCAGAGGGATAAAGAACTCCGCCGCCAGAAGGATAATGGCAAATGCTCCGGCAAGACTTACATTTCCCGCCAGGAACTCCCGCACCGTGACGATCATTCCCACCGCCGCGCCGCCGTACGCCACAATATCCATGACGCTCACGGAGTTGAGCTGCATGGTCAGCACTTTCATGGTGATCTTACGGAACCGCTCGGATTCCTCATCCATCTCCACCGCTTTCATTCCGTCCGCCTGATAGATCTTCAGCGTGGTCAGTCCCTGCAGATTCTCAAGGAAGCTGTCGCCCAGTTCCGTATAGATCCCCCAGTATTTGTTCAGCAGCCGTTTGGCAAACTTCTGCACAGCCACGATCGACACCGGGATCAGCGGCACACAGACAAGAAGGACGATGCACGCCTTCATGCTGACCGGGGAGAGCACAAGGAAAAGCGTAACCGGGGCAAGCAGGCTGTAGAAAAGCTGAGGCAGATATTTCCCATAATACACTTCTAGCTGCTCCACGCCCTCTGCCGAGACCTGCACCACCTCGGAAGTGGGCACCTTTTCCTTATAGGAAGCTCCCAGCCGGAGCAGTTTCTCATAGATCTGTTTCCGCAGGATGAGCTTCACGTCCGCACTAGCACGGTAGGACGCCCGCGCAGCCTGCTTCTCACAGACAAACCGCATAACAATGGACGCCAGTACGATGCCTGCCGTCGTTAAAAATGTCTCCTGCCTTATCCAACCTTCAAACAGTTCCTGAATCAGAATCCCGGCGGAAATCACCGAGGCGATCTGAAACAGCAGCGCTACCCACTGCCAGAAGATATTGGCGGCGATATATTTTCCGGAACCTTTCATCAGCTTCATCAGTCTTGGTTTAATCATTGTCTTTCTTCCCTTTCCATTCTCTTCTTTTCCCGTATGGAACTGACCACATGGCGGACCGCCATAACCGGATGGTAAAAAATCATCCGGGGTCCGGAAAAACGCATCACTTCCCGGATCTTCTCCCTCATCTCAGCCCTGTAGCAGTGTACCCGGCAGTTGCTGCAGAATGTCTTCGTCTCCATGAACGGACACTTCTCGATGCGCAGCATGGCATAATCCCGAAGCGCCCGGCACTCGCTGCAAAGCTCATCTCCTGTCTGCCCGTGACCGGGAACTTCTGCACTGCCCAAACTGTATAGTTCCTTCTTGCGCCGCTCTCCGTGGTTCTTTCTGCAGTACAGCCGGATCATCAGCTCCATCACCTGTTTTTCCTTCTCCCGCTTTCCTGCGGTTTTCCTCTCCGGAGCCTTTCCCGGAGTTCCATCTCTTTTCATCGCATCATTTCTCCCAGAATCATAAAATTGCAGGTGTCATCTGCCTCTTTTTGCCCCTGCTCACGCCGCCTCCGGCTGAATCGTCCGGATCTTTGTAAAGAAGTAGACATACTTGAAGATGATCAGGCAGATAATAAAGATCCGTCCCGGAAGATTCTGCATGAGCAGGAATGCGCAGATCAGCATCGCCGAGGCGGGAAGCAGAATGCACAGCTTCGTCTTGAGCGTCATGGACCGGTTCTTTACGAAACTGTCCAGATGGTTTCTATAGAGTTTCGTTCCCATAAACCAGTTGTGGAACCGCTTCGAGCCCTTCGCAAAGCAGAAAGATGCGAGCAGAAGAAAGGGCGTTGTCGGCAGCACCGGAAGGATCACTCCCACTGCCCCGATCCCGAGAAACAGAAATGCAGCTGCCAGCCAGAGAATTTTAAATGGATTTGTTTTCATACACCTTCTCCTTATCGTTGTATACGTCTTACTATTGATAGTTTCAACTAACCAACGGGTATAATAACATAATTGAGAATCGTTTTCAACTCTAAATTTCATATTATGTTTCAATACTGTAACCTTCCATGCGCCTGAAATGTAACCTTCCTCTGCTATCCTACAGTTATCAGATAAGATAATTAGAGAGGAAGGTTACAGACTATGAAAAAATACTTTGAGAAAAAACATCCCCTGCTGGTCGTCAGCTATCTCATCTTCTATCTGCTTGCTTTCAGGCTTCTTGAAATGCGCGGGAACGGCGGAATACACATCATCCACACGTCACTGGACGACAAAATCCCATTCTGCGAATATTTCATTATCCCCTATGTGCTCTGGTTCTTTTATGTGGCTGCTGCCGTGATCTATTTTTCCTGCTTTGAGGAAAACACCCGGGAATACTGGCAGTTTATGGCAGCTCTCGGCATCGGAATGACGTTGTTTCTTCTGGTGTCCTGGCTGTATCCCAACGGTCATGACCTACGTCCCGCACTGGCGGCAGACGGGAACATCTTTACGGAAATGGTGCGGCTCCTGTACCGGATCGACACTCCCACCAATATTCTTCCAAGTATCCATGTATTTAACTCCCTGGCTGCGGCCGCTGCCATCGGCAGGTGTGAAAGTCTGCGGAATCACCGGCTTCTGCGCCTGGCTTCCTGGCTCCTTGCCCTGTCCATCGTGCTCTCAACGATGTTCTTAAAGCAGCACTCTGTCTTTGACGTGCTCTGCGGCATCGCGCTCTACGAGGCAGTTTATCTGGCAGTCTATGCAGGGAAGACGGCATACTCCATACGGCTGCCGGGAAGACAGCAGAACCGGCTGCAGAAAAATATCTGAAAAATATCCGGGGTATCATTTCGTTTATCATTTCATTCAGTAGGACGGAGGTTACAGAATATGCACATCATTCTTCAGGCAAAAGGGCTGAAAAAATATTATGGTTCCGGGGAAGCGCTTGTCAAGGCACTGGACGGCGTGGATCTGGAAATCGAAAAGGACGGGTTCACGGCAGTCATCGGCACTTCCGGCAGCGGGAAGTCAACGCTCCTCAACATGCTGGGCGGACTGGATGTGCCGGATGAAGGCAGTGTCACCATCGACGGCACCGAACTCTCCGGCCTTGGAGACGAGGCTGCGACTGTGTTCCGGCGCAGACATATCGGTTTTATCTTTCAGAATTACAATCTCATCCCGGTGCTGAACGTGTGGGAAAATATCGTCTTTCCCATCACTCTGGACAACCACAGACCCAATGAGGACTTTATCATGCGCCTGGTCAGCCTGCTGGGGCTTGAGGGAAAACTTGACCGTCTGCCCGGCAGCCTCTCCGGCGGACAGCAGCAGCGCGTTGCTATCGCACGGGCGCTCTCAACAAAACCATCCATCATTCTTGCCGACGAGCCCACCGGCAACCTGGACAGCAGGACCAGTCAGGCTGTCATCGCCCTGCTGAAAAAGACCAACCGGGAGTTCCGCCAGACCATTGTGATGATTACCCACAATCCGGAAATCGCCGCTATTGCTGACCGGGTCGTCCGGATCGAAGACGGCAGAATCACCGGTGATACGCTCTCCCACTCTTATGAACAGCACAATATCCGGAACAACAGCCAGAGGAGGATACAGCCATGAAGACGCACTCCATCAGTAAAGACACCCTGCGGCAGGTGGAAAAAGGTCTGACAAAGGCCAACCGCGTCCGCAACCTCTTTGCCGTGCTCGCCGTTATACTGACCACTTTCCTGATCTCAACGGTGTTCAGTCTGGGATTCAGTTACATCATGAACATGCGGATTTCTCAGATCCGCCAGGCGGGAACAACGGCGAACGCCTCTCTGAATCTGCCAACCCGTGAGCAGGAAGAACAGATAAAGGCTCTGGATTATGTCGTATCCACCGGACATCAGATCGAGATCGGATCGGCAGATCAGGTAAATGAAGCGGGAAATCCCCTGAATATCGCCCTGATGTACTGCGACAGCGATGAGTGGGAAAATCATTTCCGGGAAGCTGTCAGTGATATCAAAGGCTCTTATCCCTCTGCTACAAATGAGATCATGCTGAACATGGAAGCACTCTCCCAGATGGGCATCTCTTCTCCTTCCATTGGCATGGAGATTCCCCTGTCTTATACAGATAAAAACGGGGAACACACCGACACCTTTCTTTTAAGCGGCTGGTTCCGCGACTACTCGGGAGCAGGAAAGGCAGTTTTCTCGGAAGCCTGGTGCCGGTCTTCCGGCTATCGCACGGAAACCGACGGTATTCTCTCCATCCGTCTGAGCAATCCTGCCTTTGATCTTTCCAGTCTTGAGGCAGATATAGACCTCGCAGAGGGACAGTCCTTTAACGGCATAGGAACCCCGGGCTCATCCTCCGGAAATTCCATCGTGATCATAGCTGCCATGCTGGTCCTTTTTATTATGGCAAGCGGATATCTGCTCATCTATAACGTGCTGTATATCTCCATCACAAAGGACACCCGCTTCTACGGACTGCTCAGAGCAGTGGGCGCTTCCCGGCGTCAGGTGAGGTCCCTGGTAAAACGGCAGGCATTTAAGTTTGCATGTGTCGGTATTCCTGTTGGGATCGTTCTGGCCGCCCTTGTCTCTGTCGTACTGGTGCCTTTTGTACTGCGGGCAGGATATACCGGAATCGATTCCAAAACCGGAACTGTAGTCTCCTTCCAGCCGCTGATTTTTCTGTTTTCCATCCTGTTTTCTGCACTGACCGTGTGGATCAGCTGCAGCCTTCCCGCAAAAACAGCGGCAAAGATCTCGCCGACAGAGGCACTGCGCTACCAGAATTTTGCCCCGAAAAAACAGAAATCCCGCCGTTCCAGAAACGGAGGCAGTCTGTTTGTCATGGCTTTTCACAATATTTTCCGGGATAAAAAGCGCGCCCTCCTTGTTTTCCTCTCCCTTTTTATGGGAACCGTCAGCATCCTTGGCGTCAACGGCGTGCTGGGCAGCCTGACAGCGGACAAATATATCGAGAATTATACGAACTACTCATTTGAATTTCTGGATGATCAGTTTTTCGTCTTTCCCGGACCGGAGGGAGAATTTATCCCGCAGTACAGCGAGGACTTTGTCTCCCGGGTATCCGCCACGGAAGGGGTGTCGGGCGTTCATGTCAGTTACGGGATCTTTGCAAATCTGGAATTTGACGGGGAACAGTTTTCTGAGATGCTGGATGCTGTCTACAGCGAATGGTATGTTCCGGCAGACCAGTCCCGGGATGAGATGATGGCAGAAATTCAGGATCTGATCGACCGGAATCGGTACGGCACATATATTTTTACCGTGGAGGACAGCCAGGTGGAAGCCTGGAACCAAAGCCACGGGGATTCCATCGACCTGGAAGCTTTCCGGCGGGGCGATACTGCAATCGTATCCGGACAGTGGTACGATGAAGAGCTGACCGGTAAGGAACTCACGTTTACGGCGGATGCACAGGATGGGAAACCTGCCTCATTCCGGGTGGACGGCTACTGGTCCTACGGAGAATACCGGAATTCCCATTACCCGGAAAGCCGTTATGACCTCATCAGCATCGTGGCGCCGGAAGCGGTGCTCGTAAGTGAACAGGGCATGAAACGGCTGACAGACCAGGCTCTGATCTGTGACATTGGAGTGGATATTGATGATCCTTCCCAACTGGATGCAGTGGACGCACGTCTTCAGGAACTCTCCGGCACTCTCACAGGCGCATATGTGGATCTGGTCAGCGCGGCAGGACAGAGAGACACATGGAACACTTTCTTCTCCGGGCTTTCCGTCCTTGGAAACGGTGCTTCCATCCTGCTGATTCTGGTGGGTCTTATCAACTTTGTTAATGTAATGCTCACCGGAGTCATTGCCCGGAAGAATGAATTTGCCATCATGGAAAGCGTAGGCATGACAAAGAGGCAGATCCGCAGAACCCTGACCATGGAAGGCGGGCTGTACGCCCTGATCACCACCGGGCTGATCCTCACCCTCGGAAACGGCTTTCTCCTGCTGGTCAGCCGGGCAGTCCCGGGGATCGCAGACTATGCAAAGTTCGAGTATCCGGTTTCGCTGGTCGTCCTTCTGATCCTGTCGATCTTCGTGATATGCCTCTCTGTCCCGCCCCTTGTCTACCACTGTGTATCCCGGGAAACGATCATCGAAAGACTGCACAGTTTCGAGAATTGATCCTGCCACCGCACGTCTGAGCTATTCTGCAGCCGGCTCACTGCACGTCAGCGCCATTTCATGGCCGGCTCACCGGATGTAGAACAGGATCCTGGTAATGTATTCATCCTCGTCGTGGGACGTGATGTAATCGTTGATGCAGAACTCATAGGAATCAGAAATGATCTCCAGTGAGTTCGCATCACAGTAATCCAGGATTCTCCGGTACGAGCTCCCGATGGATGCATAATCTCCCCGGTGAAAAGTCCCTGCGATCCTGCCCGCCGGGAGGCATCTGATCTCTTCCGCCTGCTCTGTCTTTTCCGTGAGCAGAAATGCATGCGAAGCCTCGGTAAACTTTCCCTCCCGGATCTTCGAAAGAGGGACAATCACCCCGCACTCGAAAAAAATCGGAAGCTGCTTCTCAAAAGCTTCTGCAAAACACTGTTTTGTGGCGACCGAAGTCTCCCGCAGCGTATAAGGCTCCCCGATCTCCCTGACAAGGATGTACTGCTCTTCAAGCTGTTCCACTGTAACGCCTGTACCGGTTTCATCCAGGTATTTTTTTGCCTGCTCCATCTGGGCACAGCGCTGTGCCACTCTGCTGCGGATCAGACGCAGCTCATCGATCTTCTGATCGATCACTTCCATCTGCTGGCGGAATGCGGCAAGACTGCTGTCAATATTATAGTTCTGCATGTGCTCCCGGATATCATTTAATGAAAACCCTATTTTTTTCATGATCAGGATCGTATCCAGTTCGTCCAGCTGACTGGCATTGTAATAACGGTACCCGTTGTCCGGATCCACGTACACCGGGCAGAACAGTCCGATTTTATCGTAAAAGATCAACGTCTGCTTGGAAATCTTCTGATATCTTGCCACTTCCCCGATTGAGAATAAATTTTTCATTACTTTCTCCTTGACACTATAGTTACTATATCCTTTATGATATTTCCACAGAAGAAAATCATATTTTCTGCGCAGGATCCGATCTGTCTTCCGATCCTGCAATCACTCATAAATCACATAAATCAGTAGGAGGAATATATATGCTGCAGAAAAAAATACGTGCCGTAGCAGGAAGGCTGACAGAAGGGCTGACCATCAAGGGCACCCTGCTCATTCTTCTTGGAGCCATGATCTGTACTTTCGGCATCCACAATATCCATCAGCAGACCGGCATCACGGAGGGAGGCGTCATCGGCCTGATGCTGCTGGTCGAACACTGGCTCGGTTTCTCCCCTGCCCTGATCACGCCCATCCTGGATGCGGCGTGCTATCTGACCGCCTATAAATACCTGGGCGGACGTTTTATCCGGATCTCCATTGTATCTACATTGAGCGTCTCTCTCTTTTACAAAGTGTGGGAACTCTTTCCCCATATGCTGCCCGACCTGTCCGCATACCCGCTGCTCTCCGCACTGCTCGGAGGTCTCTTCGTCGGTGTCGGCGTAGGCATCATCGTGCGCCAGGGAGGTTCCAGCGGCGGAGACGATGCGCTGGCTCTCTCGATTTCCAGAGTCACACACTGGCGGCTGTCCCGGGCGTATCTTTTCACGGACCTTGTTGTCCTGGGATTGTCCCTGACTTATATCCCGTACACACGGATTCTCTTTTCCGTGGTAACCGTAACGGTTTCTTCGTTCCTCATTGACCGGATTCAGGACTTCAAAATATACCGGAAGGAAGAGGCAACGGAATAGTTTATTTCTCCGGATCGCGGGGCAGCAGGTCCGGACAGGGAAATCCCAGCGTTTTGCAGGCTTCCTGAAGGCGGCTGTAAAATGCCGTATAAAATGTCCGGTCGTCCGCAGTACTTCCGCCGCCGGAACTTCCTTCAAGCCTTCCATCGGTGGAATACGGGGTCTGATAAAACGTCCGGAGCACATACAGGGAAAGCGTCCGAACCTGGGCGTCATCCAGATCTTTCATTCCCTCCCCGCACTGATTCAGGAAACAGTGCCAGTCCCAGATATATTTCTCATAGGTTTTCAGATCCGGAATCTCCAGCCATTTCCGGATCTTTATTTTACTCCGGTCAGGCTTTGCACACTCGTGAACCTGCAGAAAATAGCGGAATCCGTTTTCCTCATAATATCGTCCCAGGGGGAAGAGCCTGCAGATTCCCGGACGGAAGGAATGAATGGAACACCGCCCCTTTTCATCGAGGAAACCACACGCTCCGCTCTCCCCTTCCATCTTCAGATTCGGAAGAATCAGCCCATCCACCACATTCAGCGAGATATACTTTTCCATCAGACCGTTAAAATCAAGCCCGGTTCCACAGCTTAAGCGGTACAGGTCCATGGGATCAAGCACCACCGATTCTCCCATCCCGCGGCAGCAGGCGGAACACCCTTCGCAGCCCCGGCAGTCGGCGCGCACCATGTCCCCGGAGGAGTAGAGCCTTCCGTCAGATATTTCTTTCAGATCAACATTTCTTTTCATAGATATAAAACCTCATTTCTGCAGCAGTATGGTTCCATTATACCGGGCAGGGGATTTTATTTCAACCGCCGTGCCAGTCCAAATTAATTCCGACAGTTTCATCCCGGACAAATTCCGCCCCGCAGTTTCACCAGATACCTGCAGACAGATATCTCGTTTCTGTTACCCACCCTCCGGATCTGCTAAAATAATTCTGAAAACCAGGAAATTATTTTTACCCAGGGAGGGATTTTTTATGATTCAGGCAGTACATTTGAGAACCGAATATCTCAGCGATCCGCTGGGAATCGACATCCGTTCGCCCCGGCTGTCCTGGACGGTTCAGGATGCCGTCCGCCAGAGTGCTTACCAGATCCGCTTTTCCTTAAACGGCGGCGAATGGATGGAACTTGAGAAAATAGAAACAGACCGCATGACAGCACGTCCGGAGTGGAAGTTCACAAGCCGGGACCGGGTTATCTGGCAGATTCGTCTGACTGATGAGAAAGGCGAAACCGGGGAATGGAGTGAATCCGCATCTTTTGAGATGGGTCTTCTGGACAGGCAGGACTGGAGTGCCCGCTGGATCATGGGCAACTACACGCACAGCTCGTCCGGCAAAGATCGTTATCCGGCGGACTGCTTCCGCAAAGTATTCTCCGTGGACGGAGAAATCCGTCAGGCAAGGCTTTACATTACCGCCTGCGGAATCTACGAGGCGCGCATCAATGGAAAGAAAGCTGGCGACCAGGTGCTCTGCCCCGGTTCCACTGCATTTCAGAAGCGCGTCCACTATCAGGCCTATGACGTCACTTCTCTGATTGATCGGGAAAATGTCTGGGATATTGACCTGGCTGACGGATACTATGCCAGCAACATGGGCGTCTTCAACAAGGCAAAGCCTTTCGGATATGAGCCCAAGGTTCTGGCACAGCTGGAGATCTGTAAAACAGACGGCTCCCTGCAGTGTGTCTTCACAGACAGAGATTTTCTCTGGTGCAACGACGGCCCTGTGCGCTTTGCCGATATGAAAGACGGCGAATCCATTGATTTCAACTTTGTTCCTCATTTTCAGGGAAAAGCGGCAGTAACCGATTACAACGGTATCATAGACTGCTCGGACAACAGTCCCATTCATGAGAAAGAACGATTCAGCACCCCGGAGATTCTCACCTGCCCCGACGGAAATAAAGTTCTTGATTTCGGGCAGAATATTGCCGGATATGTGGAAGTGAAACTCTGCGGAAAGAAAGGCGACAGATGCAGCATGGTGTTCGGGGAAAAACTGGATGACTCCGGCTGCTTTACTTACCGGAATATCTCATCTGAAGAATACGACAAGTGCCATTTCCAGACCATTGATTTTGTCTGCGACGGAAAGCCGCATGTTTACAAGCCCCGCTTTACGGTCATGGGGTTCCGCTATGTGCTGCTCCGCGACTGGCGGGATGAGATTCTCCCGGAGAACTTTACCGCCATCGCCGTGTACAGCGACATGGATGTGACTTTCCGTTTTGACAGTTCCGACCCGGAGCTCAACCAGATCGTACACAATACATTCTGGAGTATGAAGGGGAATTTTCTCGATGTTCCCACCGACTGTCCCACAAGGGAGCGCGCCGGATGGACCGGGGACGCGCAGCTGTTTTTCAACACAGGCAATTATATGATGGATCAGCGCGCCTTTTTCCGAAAATGGCTCCGCGACGTAGCGGACTGCCAGAAGGAAAGCGGACTCGTCTACAACGTGAATCCTTCTGCCCCGTCCGGCTCGGCAGTATTCGAATGGGTTTCCATGGAAGGCAGCTCCGGATGGGGCGACGCCATGATCACAATCCCCTACTACTTCTGGAAACGCTATGGCGACGATGCTTTGATCCGGGAGTTCTGGGGAAATATGAAAAAATGTTTCTCCTTCTTCTATAAAAGGATGGGAAAGCGAAATCTCCTGACCCTTTTTTCTCCGCCGCGCAGCCGCTATGACCGCTATATCGTGGCATGCGGCAGACATTTCGGGGAGTGGACGGAGCCCGAAGACTGTGCTCCCGGAAAGCTTTCCCTCGTAATGCCTGCCTGTGAGGAGGCAACCGCCTATCTCTCCTACTCTGCTGCGCTGATGGGAGAAATGGCAGCCCATCTCGGCAGGGAGAACGCTGCGGAAAAATACCGGAAAGTTGCAGAACAGACAAAAGAAGCTTACAACCACTATTTCGTAAAGAACGGTTCCATTGAGTCGGAACGCATGTGTAAATACGTCCGTCCCTGCGGGCTGAATCTGGCAAAGGGCAGCGCAAGGAAAAAACTGCTTGAGGAAATCGTTCTGCTGAACCGGAAACGGAATTACCGGATCGGCACGGGATTTCTGACCACGCCTTTCGTCTTCGAAATGCTTTCCGAAGCAGGCGCTTCCGAAGACGCATACCGGACGCTGATGAATCCGGAACTCGGATGGGTTCAGCAGGTAAGACAGGGCGCCACCACAGTATGGGAGAACTGGACGCCGGACGCCTCGCTGAACCACTACTCCAAAGGCGCCTGCTGCCAGTGGCTCTTTGACTGCCTCTGCGGAGTGAAACTGGACGGACGCAGGAATCACTTTGTCATCGAACCTCACATCGTCAGCCAGCTCTCCCACATCCGCTTTTCCTATGATTCCGTCTATGGCACGGTATCAAGCGGCTGGGAGAAAACACCGGAAGGACACTGCTTCCGGATCACTGTTCCTGCGAACTGCACGGCAGATGTAGTTCTCCCGGGAGGAGACAGACATTTCCTTTCTGCCGGAGCATACACGTTCTCCGTTGCGCAGTAAGAGTCGGCTGGAAAGATCGTGTCCGACTTTAAAAGAATCGTGCCCTTTGGGCACTAAAAATCCGGCGTCTGCTATGTCGAAGCAGACGCCGGATTTTTATGCTGGAAACTTGCTTCCTATTACTTATTTCTGCAGTGCCGCCAACTGCTGACGCAGGACATCGAGTTCTGAGTCAGGCTATTCCTCCGGCTGTATATACCTCGCCAGCTGCTGTTTCATCAGATCAATCGCCTCCATGTATGGCACCCCGATACTTGGCATATTCGTAAAGCATTTTCGTCCCCCGGAATCCAGCCCGTTCTTACAGATCTGACCGTTTCCGGTATTGTCGTCCTTTGTGGCGTCTTTGCGCGGATCGACGTAGCGGACAAACCAACTGTCCATCTGCCATTTCATACGGTGTGCTCTCTCCTGGTACTCGGGCACATCGATCAGATTGATCTTTTCGTCCGGATCGTGTTCCAGATCATATAGCTCATTCCTGCCATGGGGATAGCAGTGGATATACTTCCATTTCTTCGTGCGGATCATGCGGACAGGTCCGTATTCGCTGTAAATGATGACCGCTCTGTCCTCATCTGTCTCGCCTTCCCGGATTTCCTTTACAAAGCTTCTTCCCGGAAGTATGGTAAGGCGCTTCCTCTCCTCTTCCGTCAGCTTCAGTCCGAGAAGCTCCACCAGGGTCGGCATGAAGTCATAGTGGCTGTACATCCCGTCCATGACACAGCCGTTTCGTTTCTGATCTGCATCGTATAGGATGAAGGGAATCTTTACCGAAGTGTCGTACATATTCTGGGGATAGGTGCCGTTTCCTTTCCCCCATATTCCGTGATGTCCGGTGTTCATACCGTTGTCAGAGGTAAATACTACGATGGTGTCTTCCAGAAGTCCCTGGCTTTTCAGTTCTTCCAGAATCCGTCCGACGCCCCGGTCCATGGCTGCGATGGCCCCGAAATATCCGCTTAGCAGCTCCTTGCGCAGAGGCTCCACTTCCGTCGCTTCCGCCCCGAAGGCAAAGTAGGGGGACTCGCAGGTAAAGATCGCATTTTCATGCATGGGTTCAAAAGGAACCGAGTCAAAATTACAGTCCTTATAATACTCATACCACTCCAGCGGCTGTGTCTTCTTTCCCCACGGGCTGTGGGGCGCCGTGTAGTGGACCGAGATATAAAAGGGCGCGTCATTTTCCTTCGACTGCCCGCCCAGTTCCCGGATATACTCGATGCTCTTGTCCGTGATAATGTCTGTAATAAATCCTTTTCCCTGATAAACTTCTCCATTCTCGATGAGCGGCGGATCTATATACGGGGAATGCCCCAGAGGAACTGTAAACCACCGGGTAAATCCGTGCTGCGGTTCTACACTGTTGCCCAGATGCCATTTTCCCGCAAGGGCGCAGGTATAGCCGTTTTCCCGGAGCAGATCGGTAAATGTCATCTGCCCCTCCAGATAATTGATGGCTTCCCTCTCCGACGCGTATGCTGGCGTGTTCGTCACTTCATACTTCCGGGCGTCCAGATCCCCGCCGTCCAGCCAGTCCGTGATCCCGTGGGCGGAAGGGATATTTCCCGTAAATATGGAGGCACGTGCCGGGGAGCACACCGGCGATACGCAGAAGAAATTTTCAAAGCACATTCCTTCTGCCGCCAGCCTGTCGATGTTCGGGGTGTGCGCGTCCTTATTGCCCGCACATCCCAACGACCAGTAGCCCTGATCGTCGCTCATGATCATAACAACATTCTTTTTTCTCTTCTTTTCCATGTCTGTTCTCACCTCGCCGTTTCCTGTAAATAATCCCTACGCAAACTCCAGGGAAAGCTTCACCGGTTCCACACCGTTCGCCTCCACAGTAACCTCTGCCGTCCCGGATTCTCCGGTACTTCTCACATAGAATCCCATCCTTCCCTTCCAGGTCGTATAGCTGTTTCCGGTAAAAGTCTCTTCTGTCACAGGCTGCCCGCTGCCGACTGCAGCGAGTGTTCCAGCTCCTGTCACATGGACTGTAACTTTCCTGTCGGAGAGCATTTTTATAATTTTCTCCTCATCGGTCAGCTCCACTGCCACAAATGTCAGATCATCTCCATCTGCTCTGAGGGTAGTCTCCTCGGGTTTTACGGTGAGCACTGTCTTCTCTCCTGCCGTCTTCAGCTCTTCTTCTCTCAGAACCGCGCCGTTCCTATCATAGCTTACCGCTTTCAGGATTCCCGGTCTGTAGGTTGTTTCAAATCTGGCGCAGCAGAATTCCAGAGGCTTCTTCCCCAGGGATTTTCCATCCTGGAACAGCTCCACCTGAGTTCCTTCACTGTACACCTCGATCTCGGCATTTCTGCCCTCACAGCCCGGCCAGGTCCAGCTTGACACAACGTCCGTTCCCCGCCATGTGCCGAAGAAATACTTTTCACCGGAGTGGTTCACCGGACGGACACCAATGTAGGGCTTATGGTACTGTCCCCATGCCGCTGCCGCCTGATAGCTTTCCGCCTCCCGGTAACCGATCAGATCCAGCACCCCGCAGCCGCCGCTGACGCAGGGATAAGGACGGTTGAAGCCGCCCCGTGTTGTGCCGTAAAGAGGAACGCCGATTCCCGCCTCTCCCAGGTAATCCATGGCGGTCCACATGAAATCTCCGATAATATATGGACGTTTTTCGATCAGCGGCCACCGCAGGGCAACGCTCTGAGGATAAGTCTCCGAACCAAACATAATTCGTTTCGGATCATACCCGTGGTGGGGTTCGTAACAGTTATCTGCATAATTATATCCTACAATATCAATCTCATCAAAACATGGTTTTATCAGTTTTTCTACTTTTTTCGGTCTTCCCATCATTTTTGAGATAAACGGAGCCGCCGTAGCAATCATGTTTGCCAGAAGACTTGCCGTTGCCTGGGCGTTTTTCGTCTCTCTGTAGGGATCAACGATATCGTCTTTTGTCGTCTTTCCATTATTCAATGCTCCTCCCATGGTAGCGACGACCGGACTGATGGCATTAGTAACCGGTCTGGTATCATCCAGTTCATGGCAGTATTGTGTGAGCATTCTGCTGATTTTCGCTCCGTTTTTATTCCCTGTTTCTGCAATCTCATTTCCAATGGAATATATCACAACGGAAGGATGGTTCCGGTCCTTGCGGATCATTGCTTCCAGATCCTTCTGCCATTCCTCATCAAAGTACAGCCCGTAGTCATAATCTGTCTTCTGCATCTGCCACTGGTCAAAGGTCTCATCCATGACATACATGCCCAGACGGTCACAGGCCGACAGAAGAGCCTTGCTGCACGGGTTGTGGGCAGAGCGGATGGCGTTGAATCCGGCTTCTTTTAACAGCCGGATCTTCCGGTATTCCACTTTGTCAAATGCGCACGCTCCCAGAATTCCGTTGTCGTGATGGATACAGCCGCCCCGCAGTTTCACCGTTTTTCCGTTTACCTGCAGGCCTGCTGCCGCGCTCCATGCAAGGCTGCGGATCCCGGTGACGATCTCCTGAGTGTCGCAGACCTCCCCGTCTTTTTTCAGGCTCACCTTCACCACATAGAGGTTCGGATGTTCCGCGTCCCACAGCTTTGCCCGGGGCACTTCGATGCGGCAGGGATTTCCTGTTCCTGAAGCTATCAGTTTCCGCCCACTGTCACTTTCTTTTCCTGCATCATCCGTTTTCCCGGCTTCATAAACCTCTATCTCAACCTGGCATCCTTTCGCCTCTCTCGAGACTTCCACTGCCACCTCGATCACCGCCGGAGCTGAACCGGCGCCGACAGAAACTGTCCGCACAGAAATCCCGTCCGGCAGAATATGTCTCCTGTCGCCCACGATCAGATTTACATTCCGGTAAATCCCGCTTCCGGTATACCAGCGGCTGTTCGGGGTCTGGGAGTTGTCCGCCACCACGAGGATCTCGTTGTCTTCCCCGATTTTCAGACGGTCCGTCAGGTCCACGTAGAATCCCGTGTACCCGTAGATCCATCCTCCGATCTTCTCTCCGTTTAAATAGACGGAAGATTTCATATAGATTCCTTCAAATTCCAGGAGCACCGTCTTTCCCCGGTATTCCTCTTCCCCGAAAAGTTTCTTTTTATATCCATATCTTCCTCCCGGGAAAAAACCTGCTGCCGCTCCGTTTTTCATCCCCGGGAGACGCTTTTCCGTCTGCATCGCATCATGGGGGAGATTTACCGTAATCTCCCCCATATTATGTATGTCATTGTAGAAAAGCCAGTTCTGATTCAATTTTCTGCTTATCATGTACTGACGCTCCTTACTGCTCTTTCATACTTCCGTCTTCATTGAGTCCGTTCTCCACACGGAGTTTCTTCAGATCTCTCTCCAGATGGAAGAAACCGAACAGGATGATACAGATTACCAGGAAGATCAGAGGCATCCAGTTGTATGCGAAGTTGATGCCTGCAAGTGCATCAGACACGGTCTGCGCCCCGCCTTCCACGTACTGTTCAAATCCTTCCGTTCCGAGCGCCACCAGGTCTGTCCAACTTGTAAATCCATTGTTTACAACCGCTGCCGTCAGGGCGTCGAATCCGCTGACAGAGAGAATCACTCCGATCAGAAGACTGCTTAAGCTTGTCGCCATCTTCTGGGCAAAGCTGACAAATGCGGAATACATTCCTTCTGCGATTACTGATGTTCGATAAAGAAGTAATAGAAGTGTAAAAAATTTTGCCGTTCCTATCCGGCACTTG
>CBJMC01400__coassemble_581_pt1 | contig 89604 bp, 86 predicted proteins | sample CBJMC01400__metabat2_high_PE_029 | metagenome-assembled genome bin CBJMC01400 | reverse complement strand
CGAGATAGTGGAAGTCAGGAATAAATTCCCCCAGGATATCACTGAGCTGAACCCTCTCTCTGAAATTTGTTGCAGCAGTCCAGTTTCCCGGGCCATCGTAAAAGACGATCGGAAGGATCGGCGGGTAGCGGAGAATCCGGAAAGACATGTCATGGTCTACTTTGGACTGATGTTCGATCAGGGCGATCAGGTACAGTGTAATATCGCCTTCACTCCCATGTAAGTGGACTTTCTTTACCGAGTCGGACTCCCGTTCCTCGTGCCACATCCATACAAAACGTTCTGAGATATCTTCGATATCGTCAGGCTGAACATTTTTCAGCAGTTCGACATCGGTATATCCCCTTAAAAACTGGGCGCACAGGGTATGGTTGTCAAAAATGAGCTTTGCGCCGCTGTCTTTTGGCGTTGTGTTCCGTATTTTGTTTTTTGGTGTGTCTGCAGTCTGTTCTGCGTGAGTTATTGTGTTTCTGCCGGAATCTGTCATGTGTTTCTCCTTTCGTTGTGGTGCCGGAGGATATCCCATGAGAGATTTCAGCCTGTTTCTATAGATATTGTAGCAACATAGAAGGGGAAAAACAAGGCGGTTTTCAGCCGGGATATCCGTCCGGTGTGATGGTTGTAAAGTGGTATCCATTAAAAATCGGAATTTCCCGGCCGAGCGGCCATGAACTTCTGAACAGGAAACAGTGGTAATATTTCCTGCAGGACGGATGAAATGTCTGGAACTGCAGTACAAGACGCCGCCCTGAGATTTAATGTAAGAACATTATACACAAAGCGTTTTGGAAAGGCAAGAAAAATTTACAGCAGAGACTCCAGAAAACGTTCCCGTACTTCTTCCAGGTATGTCTTGCTAATCGGGAGCTGTTCGCCGCCTGTTACAAAGACCGTGGTGCCGTCAAGCTTTTCCACATGGTCGATATTGACCGCCAGGGTACGGTGGCACTGGATAAACTCGGAGGGAAGAGAGGAGATCACATTTTTGAGTGGCATCGCCTGGCGGTGGACGCTCCCGTCAGATGTGTGGACCTCGGTATACTGGTTCCGGCTTGAAAAGTACAGAATATCCCGGTAGGGGATCTTTGTGATATTCCCGTAGTGGCGGCAGACAAAATAGGCTCCTGACTGGCGGCGTTTCACATACTGCATGCAGGAGTCGAGCTGTTCGTAGGAGATGGGCTTGAGATAATAATTGAGGGCGCGGACATTATAGCCTTCGAAGACATACTCCTGATAGGCGGTGAGAAAGACCAGTTCTCCGGTATATCCGTCCTGTCGGAGACGGTATGCCAGATTGACGCCGTCTGTATCTCCCAGACGGATATCCAGGAAGAGCAGGGAGAAGTGGGAATAGTCCAGGGAAAGAAGTTCTGCCCCGGAACGGCAGACAGAAACAGACAGGTCCGCAGAATTTGCAGCCTGCCATTTCCGGAGCAGTTCTTCGAGTGTTCTGATATAGGGCTCTTCATCCTCAAGAATACATACGTTGATAGTCATGCACAGCCTCCGTTATCATATGTCAATAGTCATGTACAGTCCCCGCTGTCCAGGGGCAGGATCAGGGTGAACGTGAACTGGTCTTTCTCAGGGCAGAGTTTTAAGAAGCCTCCGGCCCGTTCCGCGATCCCGGCGATCCGTCTCAGTCCGATGCCGTGATCTTCCCCTGCCCGTTCTTTTGTCGTGGCGGGAATCCCCTCGCGGGTTTGATTATAATGTCCTCCGCTGCTGTTCTCAATCTGCAGGAAAAAACTGGACTTCAAGATCTTGATAGTCGTGTGGATGTAGCGCTGCCGGTCATCCGGCAGTTCCAGACACGCCTCTAGCGCATTGTCCAACGCACAGGCGAGGACGGCAGAAAGCTCGGTATCCTCAATGGGAAGTGTCATTCCTTCCGGGAGAATGACCGAGTTGACCAGGCTGATGCGGTGCGCCCGGGCGTCAGCAAGCTTACAGGATAGGACCGCGTCGATGACAGCGTTTCCGGTATGGATATCACGGCGGTCCGTGGTCATCTGGTGCAGGAGTGTGCCAAGATAATGGACGCAGGTCTTTGTCTCCCCGTTTTCCAGGAGCTCCCGGCAAGTCTGGAGATGGCTGACGTTCTCATGCTTCCAGACGCGCAGGGCGTGGTTGGCTTCCGAGAGGGCCCTCAGCCGTTCTGTGTCAACCTCCCGCTCCTTCGCCTGCTCGATCAGGGCGATGTTGCGCCGGTAGAGAAAGCAGGCATAGACCATCAGCGCGAAAAACAGGACGAGCAGCAGGATCTGGATCGTCCCGGAAATCTGAACGTCCTGAAGGAGCATTTCTCTGGTTTCAAGCGGAAGATCCAGGGTATAGCTGCTCCGAAGTCCAGTCATGGTGAGAGAATAAGTGCTCTGTGCCAGATATCCCAGGTAGATTACCCCCAGGAAGAGGGTGAGGATATACACCGGGATGAAGGAAATAAATTTCTGCAGGCGTGCACACAGATGTACAAACAGGAAGAACAGGAGCAGGTACAGCACTGCGGGGACAATATAGTCAGCCTGATTGTCAAAAGTATTTGCCAGAATCTCAGATATTGCCGACCGGGGCGTTAGTATCCGGTGCCCGTATTCCCAGGAGACATTTTCTGCGATGATGGAAAAGAGCAGGAAGGTGAACTGCCAGAAGATCTTCTTCGCCAACCGTCCTTCTGTAAATACCAACAGGAGAAGCAGGCCGATGCAAGCCATGATCAGGCGGTCGGGGACAGGATCAAGGGCAGGGATCAGGCACAGGCAGGAGCAGACCAGATACAGGGAAAAGATGCAGGCCTTTCCGGATATGCGCTGTCCTTTCCCAACTGCGACAGCCGGGACGGAGAAACAGGCCGACATCAGGATGACAAAGAACCAGGATTCTCCCAGGCACAGAATTATGGCGGATAATAGCTCCATCAGCAGAACACCCCCTCTCTCCTGCGGCAGAAACCGCAGATCTGCATGCGAATATTTCTTATGCTAATAGAATAACACGACGGAGAGACACTGACAATTTTAATTCACTCAAAAAAACAGGCATTTCGCTCAAAACCTGTTGCAGAGGGAGAAAAAAGGTGGCATGGTAAGGACAGCACATGTGGGGGAAACGTATCGGTACGGAAACGGCTGACTGCAAAAAAAGCGATTATGAGATGCAGATAAAATGCAGACGCAGGAAGCAAAAAACAAAAAAATCACAAAAGGAGGATATGAGAATATGAGGAAAAAGGCACTGGCGTTACTGATGGCAGGAGTTATGCTGATGGGGTGTTTCCCGGCGACGGCGAATGCGGCGAATACGGGGGATACGGCATGGAAATTTAGTGTTTCTACAAGAAGTCAGTATACCTCAGAAAGAGCAAAGGGAAATCAATCTTCGACCTATATAAGATTGGATGAGGGCCCCAATGGATACGTAAGAGCGGCAGTTGAAGGGAAAATGCCTGTGGGGGATGCAGGATATCTTGTATGGAAGAATATGACCTGGAATGTAACATCAGTACTTGTACCTCTTGGAAGGTGGAGAATACGCCAGACAATTTTTGAGGATGGAGGAAGGAGTGCAAGGTTGAGAATAACGAGATATAATGCTGACGGACGGGCATCGGGAGTGTGGAGTCCGGACTGTGCAGGAAGCTATACACCATTGAATTGAGGGGGAAAAGCAGATGAAAAGAAAGATATTGGGATTACTAATGGCAGGTATTATGGTGATTTCAGCTGTTCCATCAACTGTATATGCAGCGAACACAGAGGATGAGTATTGGAGTTTTTATGTTGATAAGAGTGTGATGAAAACTCCTGCGAGAGAAAAAGAAAATTCTTCTTCAGTTTACGTCAATCTACAAAAGGCACCGGGCGGATATGTTCAGGCAGCAGCAGAAGGGTATGTGTTTATAGATGGAGAATACGCTTGGTACAATATGACATGGAATAGAATTGCAGTACTGCCATCGGTCGGAAAATGGAGAATACGGCAGACGATCTATGAGAATGGTGGAAGGCAGGCAAAACTTATGATTTGGAAATATGCTGAAAAAGGAATTGCGAGTGGTGTTTGGAGCCCGGATTGCGCCGGAACCTATCCGTACCTGAATTGATTTTTTAAATCCGTAAACTTTTACTATACAGATAGAAAAGTTTATAGCAAATCTTTTCTATCTGTATAGACTGTACAAGAGGTTTATTAAATGAGTAAGAAAAAAGCAATATTATGCATCGTAATTAGCACTGTTTTGTTAGGATCATCAGGCTGTTCTTATAAAGAGGTTGAAGACTCCCTGCGGAGTGCGTTAAAAGGAGAAAAAACGAATGATCTTGTCAGTGATTATGTAAATGAGGCCTCTATCAACAACAGTGCGGATGACAAAAACAAAAATGTTTTTTATGTAGGGGATACGATAAAATCGACGTTTGATTATCCCGATGAATCCGGGAATATTGTCTCGGAAGATGAAGTGTGGTACACACTGAATAAAGTAGATATTGTTAAAAATATAAATGAATTAGGTATATCGACAAAGGAATTTAGGGCTGCTTTTTCTAATGAAGACAAAATTGCTGATAACGGAGAACTGGAATCAGACTATTCTTTTGTTGTAGCAACTGTATCTGTAAAAAACATCAGTGCAACAGATGTTGATCCTGATTCAAATAATAATATGCTGATCGAATGGATGGCAGGACCGGCATCGGGAATTTTGGATTCGGCAGGGCCAGTTGCATTGGAGGCGGCATATTTCAGCGGACATGATGAAAAAAACAAAAAAGATTATTTAAAGTTTAATCTTGAAGCAGGAAAAGAAAAAGTATACGCCGTGGGCTGGGTTGTCCCGGATGAGATGTTGGAAGAACCTTTCTACTATGTCATTGGGGCGGCGTATTCAGCAGAATATTATCAGTATTTTCTGCTGAACGGCAGTGAAGGAGACTCACAATGACAGAATTTAAACGCCTGCTGAAAATGGAACTGAAGAAAGCATTTAAAAACCGCTTCTTCCTGACCGCATTCTGCGTGGGGATGCTGTTTTCCATTCTAAGTGCAGTATACAACATACAGAGATATGACTATGCCCAGGAAATGTATCTTATGACCGGAGGCAATCCCATGGTCCAGGCGTCCACCCTGTATAACCACTGGATCGGCGGGGAGGGCGTTTCCCTGGGGAGCACCCTGTTTTTCACCCTCCTTCCCATGTTGGCGGCGTTCCCATACGGATGGTCCTGGTGCATGGAGAAGAAGGCGGGGTACGTGCGGATGGCAGTGACCCGGGGCGGAAAGAGGAACTATGTCCTGGCGAAAGCATGCGCGGTGTTCCTCTCGGGCGGGCTGACGGTGCTTATCCCCCTGGCTGTGAATTTTGCGGCAGTGGCCTGCTTCGTCCCTGCGGTCCTGCCGGTGGTCACATATATGCCGTACTACGGAGTATATCACGGGACGCTGTGGTCCGGGCTGTTTTACACGCATCCGCTGATCTACGTGCTTCTGTACCTGGCGCTTGATTTCGTGTTTGCAGGGCTTCTGGCGGTGGCGGTCATGAGCGTGTCCGTCTATGTGAAGAACCGGGTGGCGGTGATGATCCTGCCGTACATTGCTCTGCTCTGTCTGCATCAGGTGCGGTGGATGCTGTACCAGGTATTCTATTCCGAAGTGTCGCCGCTGTATTTCCTTCACGCCTCGATTATGTCCAGTAATGTGAAGGGGATCGTTGTGTTCGCGGAGGCGGTGCTCCTTCTGCTCTTCGCGGGATTCAGCCTGAGGAAGGCGGGGGTGACGGATGAAGTTTGGTAAGCTGTTCCGCTATGATCTGCGGAGTGGGTTTTCCGGCAGTCTTTTCCGGCTGCTCATGCCGGCGCTTGCAGCTCTTGTATCCTGCGCCGAGTTCCGGCTGCGGCTGTATATGGAATATCCGAAGATACGGGGGACATTTCTCGATTATCTGATATACCTGTCCGGCGGGATGAAGAAATACATCCCTGTCATGGCGCTCACGGAACCGGAGTCCTTCATCTTCCCGGCGCGCTGGATGGTCCTGCATCTCCTGATCCTCTACGGGGCGCTCTACTATCCGGTGCGGGATCTGGCGAACATGGGAGCCTCGGCTCTGCCCCGGAGCGGGAGCCGGGGAGCCTGGTGGCTGTCGAAATGTCTGTGGAACCTGTGTTATGTCGTGACCGCTTATGCGATGGCGGTGGGAGTGGTTCTGCTCTTCTGTCTGGCAGCAGGAGCGGAGATGAACCTGTCGATGACTTCAGAACTGGTCAATACCGTACTCGACGCCAATTCACCGGACATTGGATTCCCCGTGGAACTGGGATATGCAGCGCTGTTCTTCCCTCTGCTCTTCGCAGTGACGGCGGGACAGATTCAGATGACCTTAAGTCTCTTCGTGAAGCCGGTGGTCAGCTTCGGGATCATGACCGGATTCCTCCTGTGCGGGGCATACTTGGACGTCCCGGTATTCTGGTCGTCGTGGTCCATGGCGGTACGGAGCATCTGGGTGATCTACGACGGCTGGTATCCGGGAACTGCCGGGGCGGTTATGACAGGGTGCGCTGCGGCCGCGATGACCATCGGGTTCATCCGGTTTCGCAGGTACAGCATTATGGGCGGAGAAGAATAGGAGGACAGCAGAAAGAGGAGAAAAATAGAAAAGCGGAGGAGACAGAGAGAAAGATGGAGATCAAAATAGAGAATGTGACAAAGAAGATCCGGAGCGCCCGGGTGGTGGACAGTGTTTCCATGGAGCTGTCTTCCGGGCGCGTGTACGGTCTGAAAGGGATCAACGGTTCGGGAAAGACCATGCTGATGCGTCTCATATCCGGGCTGATCTACCCCACGGAGGGACAGATCACCATAGACGGAAAAGTACTGGGGAAAGACATGCATTTTCCGGAGAGCATCGGTCTGCTGATCGAGAATCCGGCTTTTCTGGATGCGTACTCCGGCTATGACAACCTGAAGCTTCTGGCATCGATCCGGGAGAAGGCGGGGGAGAAGCAGATCCGGGAGATCCTGAAGCGGGTCGGTCTGGACCCGGACAGCAGGAAGAAGTACCGCAAGTATTCCTTAGGGATGAAGCAGAGGCTTGGGATCGCCGGGGCGGTACTGGAGGAGCCGGACCTTCTGATCCTGGACGAACCCACGAATGCCCTGGATTCTGACGGCGTGGAGATGCTTAAAAGCCTGGTGCAGGACGAGCGGGAGCGGGGAGCCCTTGTGATCGTCTCCTGCCATGACGGGAAGATCCTTGAAGAGATGGCGGACGAGATCTATTTCCTGGAGAACGGGCGCGTCGTGTCTGTGGAGAACAGCCGGGGCGTGGTCGTGGAGGACGAAAAAGGCACGTCTGCAGAAAGCGGGGAGGGGAGCATATGAAGAAGAGACTCATCGGCGCGTTGGCAGTACTGCTGTGCGCGGCCCTTGCCCTGCGGGTCCGGGCAGTGAACGCGGATGTGAGAGAACCGGAGATCGTGAACTATGAGATGGGACAGGAGGCGGCCCTTGGGGAGAATATCTTCCTGGACAGCTATGAAGATATGAACGGGTATTTTGTGACCGTGGAGTCGGCACATATCCTGACCTATGATGAATTTATGGAAAAGCATAAGGAGAGCATTGAGGCGAGCCTGGAGGAGGGGGATTCCCTGCCGGATAAGAACAGCGAAGTGTTCCCCGAGATGGTATATGAGGTGAATATCTTTGTGCGAAACGGCGGTACGGAGGAGAAGGAGGACTGCGGTCTGGCGTTTATGAACTACAACCTGACTGCCACGGACTTTATGCTGCAGATCAGCGATTCCCTGTACTGGCTCGTCAATCCGGGGGAGCCCTCGATGTTCATGGACTTCCGGCTCCGCCCCCAGACCTCTATGGAGTTCTGCCTGCCGTTTTTCTTCGCCCCGTCGTCCGATGCGTCGGGACCGGGGCTTGGTCTTACGGAAGATGAGGTGCGCGGGGCAGAAATGTATTTGCCGGTGTCCCTCTATCCGCAGCAGATCCAGATCCGGGTCGAGGCGGAAGAGTGAGCGTCCGGCGCGGAAAAACAGGGGCTTAAGCAGCCCGTGAAAATTTACAGCTCCACTGCCGTCCACGTATGTCCTGTGGACGGCAGAAACTTTTCCAGAATATCCTGCGTCCTGATCTTCAGGCTTGCTGTGTTGATGCAGGGATGGCAGCCGATGTATTCACTTCTTAAGATATCCCCGTCGATCACGAGATTTACCTTATGTTCTGTGTCGTTCATCAGACCCATGACGCTGACGCTTCCGGGCGTGATGTCCAGGTACTGCTCCATATATTCCGGCCCGGCGAAGGAGAGCCTTGAGATGCCCAGCTGATGGGAGAGGTCCTTTGTGAGGAACTTCTTGTCCCCGGGCATGAGGAGCAGGTAGAAGGCTGTTTTCTGCCGGTTGCACAGAAACAGGTTCTTGCAGGGCATGATACCCAGTTCGTCCTCGATTCCCCGGCATGCTTCGATGGTGAAAGCGGCTTCATGATCCACGCCCTCAAAGGGGATTCCCAGTTTTTCCAGAAGTTCATAGACCCGGCGCTCTTTGTCCGGGCGGCCGGTACAGTCCGGCATCTGTGTAAAATGATCTTTGCTGATATAGATTTCGGTTGAATAAGTTTCGTTCATAGATTGATTATCCTCCATAATTTTATTCAGGCCGCATTTTATCGTTACAGTCTGAGCCAGAGTGATACGGCGAGATCCGCTGCGAACAGAAGAGTCAGCAGTGTGGTCAGCAGGACCCGTTTTGTGTGCGTAAGTTTCAGGAACCATTCGTTCCACCTCGGCGCAAGATAATAGAGAAATGCGCATCCAAGGAGCGCGAATGAAACAGAGCCGCCCAGGTAAACTCTGCCGCCCAGGTTGAGAAAATATTCACTGTAGTTGCGAAGGTGCAGCCCGAGACCCAGCTCAAAGAGCCAGTTCATCGTGTATTCTCCCACTGTGTAGAGGCAGAAGTTCATGAGGAATACAAGCACCGGCTTGTCCAGGAAATGCCGGATAACCGCCAGGAGCAATACAGCGCATACGCCATACAGGGGGAGCCAGGGACCGCTCATGAAGTTGGTATCCGGCAGGGTTCCGCTCTGCAGAAGACTGGTCAGCGCCTCCAGTACCCACCCGAAGATGGAAAATGCATGGAACAGAAAAACGTAGGAGAGAAAGCTGTATTTCCTTCCTGCTTTCAGAGGACTGTGGACAGCTCTCGAGGGAGGCTGTACGGAAAAAAGGAACATGGGATACTGTTCCGGCTCAAACTGCGTGATCCTGGAATAAGGTCCGCGGGAGTCGTCATAGAGCGCCTTGCTGATCAGCAGCTCGTCCTCTGTGGGAACATGCTCCAGGTAGGAATCACTTAAATTCTCAAATCCCGGAGAGCGGGAGAGCACATAATTCCTCCTCAGCGTGAGATAGAGCTGGGCCCTGCACCCTGTCATATATGGGTTTACAAAGAGCAGATCTGCTGCTCCGAGGGTACACAGAGACAGAATTTCCCATCCGGTGAAAGACAGATCCAGAAGGAACATTTTCCACTTGTTGTGCTGCGTGAGCTGACGGGAGAGAAAAAATGCATCTTTCCGGCGGATCTTCGGATTTTCAGCGAGAATATACGGGATCAGACTATACTCATAATGCTTTATGAAACCGCCGATGACCGTCAAATTCCACAGAAACTGGAAAAAAGAGCGGCAAAACATCACCCATGCAGGATGGATAAAACAGCGCAGCTGATACAGGAAAAAGATCTTCGAGAGCGGGGTGTTTCTGTAATTGTGGAGTTCAAGGAAGAAACGTTTCTCGCCGACCTGGAGAATATTGTTGACAAAGATCAGGTATAAAAAGGACAGGACCACCCCGCTGAGAAGAAAAACTGCGGAGAATCCGATATCCTCTGTGACAAATGTGTTTATTGTCCTGAGCACGGAGAAGAAAAAGGACGTGCCGGATGTATAGAGGTCGATCAGAAAACTGCCCGGATCCACAGGAGAGCTGCCGATCAGACGGTCGAGAATGGTGTCGTCCAGAAAGTTGCTGACCATTTCCTCCGCCACCTGGGAATTGGAGATGTCAGGTGCAAAAGGCGCGTCTGTTGCTCCTTTTTCCGGCACGGAAGTCTGATAACCGAAAAAGGTAGTGGAAACCGGGTATGCAGTTGTAAGTACAGCAATAAGGAAGCAGACGGAAATCAGCTTGAAATAGTTCTTCTTTATGGCTGTACGAGATTTTTTCTTTAGCGCTTTCCTCGTCCACATATATGCCTCCGGACTGAATAAAAACAGTGTAAAAAGTAACAGTGCCGGATGATTCCGACACTGTATTATTATAAGTTAGATGAATATAATTTGCAAGATGAATCGAAGCGCGCTTCGCCCGGCAATTCGAAGCGTGCTGTTCCCGGATATTTATTCGGACTGGTACCAGCCCCAGACATAGAGAACCGGAAGGATCAGGTTCAGAATATATGCGGCTGAGAACCCTGTCGTGACGATGTTGAACACGATGGTGGCGATTACGGACAGGACATAGACTGCTCCGATGATCATTACGGACTTCCTGGAGCGGTACATGACACCCATGATACCTGCGGCCATATCGATACATGACATGATCAGTGATACAACGTAAGACCACATGGGGATGGCTGCCATTCCCATAGATTCCAGAGCCGAGGTGATGGCGTCGTAGGTGGCGAGTGTAATGATTCCTCCGAGAATACCAAAGGCGCTGAAAATGATCAGCAGAATAGATACGACATTTAACAGTGTGCTTTTTTTCTTCTTCATTGTGAGATACCTCCTCATAAAATTGTGTAAAAAGGGTTTATAGAAAACACGGTTTGCAGACCATGTGCTTTCTCCTGCGCTTTCCCGTTTACATCCTGCGGAGTGCTTCGATGGGGCTTAAATTCGCTGCTTTTCTTGCCGGGTAAATGCCGAAAATAATCCCTACGCCGCAGGAGAAAAGGGTGGCGGTTACAACCGCCGGGAGTGACAGGGAGGCAGTGATGCCTCCAAGCTTAAGGGCGCTGATCAGTGCGGTAAGACCTCCGCCCAGCAGGATACCGATGATGCCGCCGATTCCGGAGATGATGGCAGACTCGCACAGAAACTGGGCGATGATGGAGCCGGTCTTTGCCCCCAGCGCCTTGCGGATCCCGATTTCCCGGGTCCGTTCCGTGACGGAGACCAGCATAATATTCATGACGCCGATACCGCCGACTACCAGGGAAATCCCCGCAACCAGTGCCACGAAAGCGGTGACCCCGTCCATGACTGCGCCGAACATGTCGGTGAGGTCAATGGGGCGCTGGCGGATGAAGGGAGCATCCCCCAGATCTGCATGTCTGGAGTTAAGCACCCGGACTGCGGCAGATGCCACCTGGGAGGATGCATCGCTGTCTGCTGCTGTCAGGGTGACGGAAGAGAATCCCTCTACCGGGATGCCGAAAGCTTCTGCGGAAGTATAAGGCATTTCGATGGAGATGGAAGTGATGTCAAGACCCATTGCCTGGTAGGTCTGTTCCACTTCCATCATATCGTCGGAAGTCTCACGGATTCCGAGGATGGTCACATCCCGGATACCGCTTCCGATGGCGAGTTCAAAAGTCATGCCGGTCACATTGGTGTTGCCGAACAGATAGATGGCTGTGAGCTCGTCGATAACGCAGACAGGTCTTCCGTTTACCATGTCGTTTTCTGTGAAATAACTGCCACGCACGAGAGGGGCGGTATTCATGGTATCAGCGTAGTCGGGAGTAGTCAGTGTGATGTATGCGTCAAAGGTTCCTTTCCGTGTTGTGCATTTCCCTGTGGTACTCTGGTACGCGGTGACGCTTTCCACCATATCTCCAAGGGAACTCTTCAGATAGGAAATGTCGTCCCCGGTGATAACCTGGGGATCCGTCAGTTCCTCGGTATTCGCCTGGACAGTCACCGTGTTGGTCTGCTGACTGGCGGCGTTCACCACGTCATTTTTCAGTCCGTTTCCGATGGAGACGATGGTCACCACCGAGGTGATGCCGATGATGATGCCGAGCATGGTGAGGAAGGAACGGCCTTTGTTGGCGCGGATGTTATCCAGAGCCATCTTGATGTATTCAAAAAATTGTCCCATATGTTTTTCCCTCCTGGACGGTTATTCGGATTCGGTCTCCTGGGCAACAGCGCGCATTCCTTCGTGAATGTCCAGATTGGTCAGATCATTTACCACAAGATCCCCATCGGAAAGACCATTTACGACTTCCGCCTGTGTGGCTGACATGACGCCGAGTTCCACCGGGCGTTCCCGCACTATGCCATCCTCGATGACGTAGACAAAATCGCCGTCGGAGGAAGCATTGACAGCTTCTGTGGGAATGACGATCACGTCTTTTGCCTCTGCAATGGTCATGCGGACTTTTGCCGAAGCACCGATGCAGATATTACCGTCCGGGTTATTGATGTGAACCTGGGCTCCGATCACGGAGTTGCCCTGAGCGTTTGGAAGGGCGATCCGGTCAATGGCTGTCAGCGTCCCCTCGTAGGTACTTTCTCCCATAGTGATAACAGCAGTGGTCCCTGTTTTGACTTTTGCATAGTCATCGGGAGAGATTTCAATCTTTACCCTGACGTTGTCGGTGCTGGCAATCGTAAACAGCGCTCCGCCCTGGGCGGCGGTTCCGGATTGTGCTGCCTCTGCAGAGGCTATGACACCATTCATGTCGGCTTTCACTCCTTCTCTTCCTTTCTGGAGCAGTTCTTCCGGTGTGAGCGCTGCAAGTTCTGCCAGGTTGTCGCTGATGTCCAGTCCCTTAAGTTCTTCTGCGGTCATCCCAGTATCTGCGGAGACGGAACCTGCAGCCTGAACTGCAGCCTGCCACTCGGCATATTTTGCATCGTACTGTGCTTTCAGCTCTGTATATCCGGCATCATCTACTGAAATATCCGGAAGCTTTGACAGCTCGCCCTGCAGAGCACTGACTTTTGTCTGCGCCTGGCTGCGCGCGGCAACTGCTTCATCATAGGCCTGGAACACCGGCTCCAGATCAGAGATTGTCTTCTTCTGTTCCTCTGTCCGCTCCGCTTCCGGAATATTGAGAGCTGCGTCAAGATCCGCCCGCTTTCCGGCATATCCGGTTTCCGTGGAGTCGATGATATTCTGGCTGCTGTCGATGATCTGCTGCTGAACGCCGATTTCGTTTTCCAGTTCCTGACGGCGTGCGGCATTTTCCTGTGTCTGAGCCTCGGCAGCCTTTGCGTTGGCTTCATACTGTGCCTTCGCCTGAGCGACCTGTGAAGCCAGAGTATTTACTTCGTTTTCCAGGGCATTTGCCTGTGCGGCGGCCTGACTGGCAGCAGCGCTGGCGGCTTCTGCAGCTTTGGCATTCTGGGCTTTGGTTGCCCGGGAGGCATTCAGGCTTGACTGGAGAGTCAGCTGTGCCTGCTGATTATCCCGCTCCAGGGTAGAGGTGTCAAAGGAGACGAGCAGATCCCCTTCTCTGACTGCCTGACCGACTACCGCATTGCACTGGCTGATAGGCGCAGTGACAGGAGAGTAGTAGGTTTTTGTATTTTCACTTTCGATAGTTCCAGTGGAATTGTACTCCTCAGATACCGTGCCGCGGGAAGCCCGTACCGTGGCAAGAGCAGTGCCGGCGTCTGTGCCTGAAGACTGCCCGGATGTCAGGAATGACAATCCTAAAAATGCCAGGATCAATACTCCGAGTACCGGTATGATAACCCAGCCGGGCAGCTTCTTTTTTGGAGGCGCGGGAACTGCAGAAAGCACGTCGGTGTCTGACAGGTCTGTTTCGACCGGGAATTCCGTGTCTGTGGATGGAATATCAGGTTGGTTATTGTTTTTCTTACGTTTCATTATGTTTTCCTTTCTCTTGGTTTTTTGAATTACTTTCTTAAATCGGATCATCTTATAACTTTAATCTTTCATCTTTATATTTCACGATTCACCATTCAGATAATCCGCTTCCACGCGCCCGTCGCTGATGCGGATGACTCTTCTGCTCTGCCGGGCAATGTCATCGTCGTGGGTGATGACGATGACGGTCCTGCCGCTTTTGTGGAGTTCTTTTAAAATATTCATGATTTCAACGGTCGATCTGCTGTCCAGATTCCCGGTGGGTTCATCCGCCAGTATGACAGGAGGCTGCGCGGCAATGGCCCTTGCCACGGCGACTCGCTGCTGTTGTCCGCCGGAAAGTTCCCCCGGCCGGTGCTTCATACGTTTCCCGAGACCGACCTTTGTCAGCGCGGCAGTGGCGAGCCTGCGCCGGGTCTGCTTTGAAACGCCCCGGTAGATCAGGGGAAGTTCTACATTCCCTATGGCGTCCAGATTCGGGATCAGGTTAAAACCCTGGAAGATGAAGCCGATCTCCTGGTTGCGGATTTCAGAGAGCTGATTGTCTGTCAGCCCGGATACGTCCCTGCCGTTCAGGTAATAGTGTCCGGATGTCGGGGTATCCAGACAGCCGAGCATGTTCATCAGCGTGGATTTTCCCGAACCGGAATGCCCTACAATAGCGACAAACTCCCCTTTTTCAATGGTCAGGCTGACGCCGTCAAGAGCGCGGACTTCATTCTCACCCGGATTGTAAATCTTATGTAAGTTCTCAACCCTTATGAGTGGTTCCATAATAGTCTCCTTTTCATTATTGTATTAATTAAGTAATACAATAATACTGCAAAAGGAAAATGTCAATAGGGGAAGGTTATTTTGGAATGGAAAAACTGATACAGGTTCCCTGCCCTTCATGGCTGAGGATTGTCAGACCGTTATTGCCAGGATAGGACAGAGTAAGCCGTTTATGGGTGTTTCTTACACCGATGTGGAATTTCTGATCATCCGGGGCGTCGAGAGACTTACGAATTGCTGTCAGGCGATCACGGCGGATTCCTGCCCCGTTGTCCAGAATATGAAAGCGAAGAGAATCACCTCTGTCCAGGATTTTAATCCGGATTACGAGGGAGTCCTGGGGCGAATGTATGCTGTACTGAATACTGTTTTCGAGAAGCGGCTGGAAAAGCATGCGGATGACGCGGCAGTTCAGGATATCCTCGTCATATTCCCACAGAAGTGCAATCTGTCCCGGATGATGGAACTTCTGTATTTCCACATACTCTTTGCAGGAACAGATTTCCTCCCGGAGCGTGACGGGCGATGAAGAATCACCGAGAGCATAGCGCAGAATATCAGATAGTGCATGGATCAGCCTGCTTGCTGGAGCCTGATATCCTTCCTGCTTGATGATTTCCATATCAATAGATTGGAGCGTATTGAAGAAAAAGTGTGGATTGATCTGAAGCTGAAGGGCTTTCAGCTCACTTAATGTTTTCTTTAGTTCCCCTTCTTTCACCTGCAGGGTAAGTGCATTATTTCTTACAAAGGTATGGATTACATGATTGAGGATAAGGTTATATTCATCAAGTTTTTCACTGCCCTGATCATTTCTGCCGTCAAGCGGATAAGTGCCGGTTTCCGCCTGCCAGAGAATATCCAGAAGCTGTTCGATCTGGCTGAAATTTTTATTTGTCAGATAGAAACTGAATATCAGGCATAAAACTGCCGCAATGATAACTCCGGCAACGGCGCAGTAAAGGATCTGGTACATGAGCTGATAGATATCATGGGTTGGAACAAGAGAAAGAAAGTGAAGCCCATATTCGGGATAGGTAAATTCTGTCAGAATATAAGATTCTCCCTCATATCGGACAGGCATGAGATATCTGCCTTCCTCTGATGCGGAGAGAGAAAGCTGAAGGTGTACGCTGTTGTTTTTATCAAAATTCATAGCAGAGGCATTGTCATTGGAGAAGAGAAGCCTGCCTGCAGAATCTGTGACAAGTATTGCCTCGTTGGAATAGTTCTCTATAGATGCCAGAAGTTGCGAAAGCACACTCTGGTTCAGATTTATAACAAGCACACCATCATAATAATTGATCCGACGGTATATTGTGACAGCCTCGTGGGCTGCCTCAAAGGAATAGTTCTGAAAGGAACGGTTTACAATCCAGGCATCTTCTTTATCTGTATGGCTCTTGAAATCAGAAAGCCACTGTTGATCCGGCGTATCGGAGATGGAAGTGATCTGGCGTCCCGTCTGAAAAAATATATCATTTTCATTTGGATAGTAGATATATACAGAGTCAATATAATTGCAGCCAGAACGGACATTTTCCAGGATGGAATACATGATGTCTTTTACGGCATTTTCCTTATAATTCAGAGATGCCTGATTGAGAATCCGGTACATGGACATGGAGACGTCAGTGCTGTTGTTAAGCATAACAGCCACTTCGTCCCCCTTTGTAAGAATCTCCTCCATGAGCCGTGTGCCGGTCTGGAATGTGCTCTGTGCTTGCGAGTTTGTGTTTTTCCGGATCTGAATATAAGAAAAAATGGACAGCAAAAGTCCGATAATGATTACGGGAAGAGAAAAAATAAAAAAGTAGCGGATAAATTTGTGGATAAAATACTTCTGTTTCATCAAAAGATTCCTGCCTTATTTTTGGATGGAGTTGTCGCGAAACTCTCTCGGAGTAATTTTGTAGTATTGTTTAAATGCACGGGTAAAATTTTTGGGGTTATCATATCCTACCATCAGTGCGATTTCGTAGGTCTTAAAATCAATGTTTTTCAGAAGTTCTGCAGCCCGTTTCATTCTGCTCTGAGTCAGATAATCGGAAAAGGTCATTCCGGTTATTTTGTGAAAGAGGCGAGAAAAGTAGCCCGGACTTAAATGAACCGATATAGCAGCCGTATCCAGCGAGACATCGCTGAGATGGGACTGCACATAATCTTTGGCCGCATCAATCACTTTGGCGTGATACGTATTATCTCCGGTATCCGGAATGTCGGTCTCATCGGGAGTTTCTGCTTCCAGTTCTTCTTTGATGCGGAGTACTGCGGCGGTTAATTCTTCGTATTTGATCGGCTTCAGAAGAAAGTCATGTACTTTATATCGGATTGCCTTCTGTGCATAATCAAAATGCCGGTATCCGGTCAGAATAATAATGGCAATAGAGTTCTTCTCCTCCCGAAGCATACGGACAAGGTCAAGTCCGGATATGCCGGGAAGCCGGATATCGCTCAGCAGAATATCTGCCGGATGACAGGAAAGATAGTGCCATGCATCCTGACCGTTGGAAAAGCTTTCTGTGACCGTAATGCCAAGGGAATTCCAGGGAAACAGATTGACAAGGCATTCACGGATGTTGTCTTCATCCTCAACAATAACCAGTTTGAGCATATTGCACATCTCCTTTGAATAAAAATAGAAGAAAAATGTCAAAAAATGATACTTTTGCTGATAATGTTAGCATAATCTCGGAAGAAATGTCAAGGAAGGCACCTGTAAAGAAAATTACGGACATGGTAAATTGTATATCAGAAAGGATATCCGAGAAATGAAAAGAAAAGGAGGAACAGTTTTATGAGAAAAAAGTATGTAGCGATGATGCTGGCGGCGATTCTAGGAATTTCAACGGCATTTGCTGCTGGTGGCTGCGGTCAGAACGATTCGGAAAAAAAGCAGGGAGAACAGGGAAATAGCGAAGAAAACGAAGAAGATATCACGCTGCGGTTTATGTGGTGGGGAGACGACGTGCGGCATGAAGCTACCCTGGCAGTAATCGAGCAGTACGAAGAAGCACATCCCAATGTAACGATTGAGGCGGAGTATGGCGGATATGACGGGTATTTTGAAAAACTTACCACACAGCTTTCCGGTGGTACAGCAGCTGATATTATCCAGTATAATGCCAATACAGTTACGGATCTTATGGCAATCGGTGATGTCTTTGTCAATCTGGAAGACTACTCGGATGTACTTGATACTTCAGGATTTAATCAGGATTTTGTACAGAACTTTTCTTACTACGACGGAAAAATGATCGCCCTGCCGACAGGAGTAAACGGTGGAATCTGGCTTGCCAATACAGCCCTGTTTGACGAGGTGGGGATTGATCCGGAAAGTATCGTGACATGGGACGATTTTATTGCGGCGGGCAAAAAGATGCATGAAGCCAACAGCAGCTATTATCTTTTTAATATTGATATCGAGACACTTGGAAAAGAGCTTTTAGGTTCCATTATGGCACAGATTACGGGCGAGGATATGATCGACGTTGATACCTATGAGATGAATTTTACAAAAGAGGATCTTCTCAGGGCATTTACGCTCATTGAAGAAATGTACGACAACAATGTGTTGGAACCGGCAGCGGACAGCGCTCCGTATTCTCTGAAGATCAATACAAATCCGAAATGGATTAACCATGAACTGGCGGTCGCATATGGAGCAACCTCTAACATCTATGACGGGTATTATGATTTTAAGGATACAGCAGCGGCTCTTGATATGCCGGTGTTTGAAGACGCGAAAGAGACTGGAATCCTTTATGTTCCGCCGCAGATGATGGCAATATCGTCTACATGTGAACATCCGGAGGTGGCCGCGGATTTCCTGAATTACTTTTTTAATGACGAGACAGCTCTGGATACACTGAAAGGATGCCGCTCGATCCCACCGACAGAAAAAGGACAGCAGATCTGCGAAGAAAAAGGATATATTGATCCGGTGCTTGTGACTGCTGTGGAAAAGGCTGCAGAGACAGGAACTGCTCATCAGAATATCTACACCCCCACTGAGGTAGTGGAGATCCTTCAGGACGCGACAGAGAAAATTGCCTATGATCAGGGTGATGCGCAGAGTATTACGGAGGAGACGATGACTCTTCTTGAGGAAACACTGAACAGGCTGAAAGGATAGCAATATCCTGAGGATACAGATAAGAAGAGGTTTTGGAAAGTATGGGGATGCCGTAACATAGAAGGAAAAGTTCTGAGTGCGGCATCTCCGCTTTCAGAAAAGAGGTCAGGTATGGGAAAAAAGAAAAAAAAGCTCGGGGATGCGAAAGGATACATATACATACTCCCGTGGATCGTTGGCTTTCTTATGTTTCAACTGCTTCCGCTGGCAAATTCTTTCCGGTATTCCCTTACAAACATTAAGCTTGGCGGAGATTACGATTTTATCGGTCTTGACAATTATTTACGGATGTTTACGGGAGATGCGGATATCATTAATTCCGTGCTGGTCACACTGAAATATATTTTTATGACTGTTCCGGCAAAATTGATCTTCGCCCTTGCAGTCGCCATGCTGCTGAGCATGAAAATCAAAGGAATTCGCATATTCAGAACCGTTTACTATCTCCCGTCGATTCTGGGCGGAAGTGTGGCGATTTCTGCACTGTGGCGGGTCATGTTCATGAAAACAGGGATTGTAAATAATCTCCTTGGCACAGAGATCAACTGGCTGGGAGATCCGAAGTATGCCTTGATTACGATTGGTCTGATCGATGTCTGGCAGTTTGGTTCCTCCATGGTATTGTTTTTCGCGGCTCTTAAGCAGGTCCCTGCCGATCTGTATGAGGCGGCGCAGATAGATGGGGCGGGAAAAGTTCGGTCGTTTTTCCAGGTTACATTGCCGATGATAAGTCCGGTAATGCTGTTTAATATCGTAATGCAGACAATCAATGCCCTGCAGAATTATACATCTGCATATGTTGTGACAGGGGGAGGACCGATAAAATCGACGAATGTTATGGCTCTTAAAATTTATGAGGATGCATTTGTGAAATCAGATCTTGGATATGCCAGTGCGGAATCATGGCTTTTGTTTGTGCTTCTTCTGGCGCTGACCGGCGTGATCTTTATTACTTCGAAATTCTGGGTGTTCTATGGAGATGAGGGAGGCGAGTAACCGTGAAGAAAAGAAAAAGGAAACTGATGCGTTGGATATCATTTCTTGTTGTACTGGCTCTTGGCATTGTTATGATCTATCCTCTGATCTGGATGTTTTTTGCATCATTTAAAACAAATGATGAGATTAATCTTGCGACTGCACTTCTACCACAGCATTTTGATCTTTCCGGATTTATTGAAGGGTGGAAGTCATCCGGACAGTATACATTTACAGACTATTTTATCAATACGTTTGTCCTGGTTGTACCTACGGTACTGTTTACCGTTGTGTCCTGTACGGTTGTCGCGTACGGATTTGCCAGATTTTCATTTAAGGGAAATAAGCTTCTTTTCGGGATCATGCTTTCAACCCTTATGGTGCCAAATTCCGTGCTGATTATCCCCCGATATCTCCTGTTTCGGGATTTCGGATGGCTGAACAGTTATATGCCGTTCTGGATGCCTGCCCTGTTTGCCTGCTATCCTTTTTTCATCTATCAGGAAGTGCAGTTCCTGCGGGGAATACCGAGAGAACTAGATGAGGCGGCAAAGATAGACGGGTGCGGTTCGTTCCAGATACTGACGAAGATTCTTCTGCCGGTACTGAAACCGTCTATGATGTCAATCTGTATTTTTCAGACAATCTGGACATGGAATGATTTTATGAATCCGCTGGTATATATCAACAGTGTATCAAAATATCCGTTGTCACTTGCACTGCGGATGGGACTTGACGTAGCAGCTTCGGCAAACTGGAATGAGATTATGGCAATGGCGTGTGTGTCTGTTATTCCGCCGATGATCATGTTTTTCTGCCTGCAGAAGTATTTTGTGGAAGGGATTGCAACGTCAGGATTAAAAGGTTAGAGGAGGAGAAAAATGATGAGTGGTTATACATTTCGAGCAATGGAGGTTCATGATTTTACGCAGATCTGGAATCTGGATGAGATCAGGAGAAGACTGGATTTTATGGTCCGCAACGGGATGAATGCTCTGGTATTTCATGAGCCGGGGATAGAGGATAAGATTGTTTTCCCTGCAAAATTCCTGGGTGGAAGCGGGAATCCCGACAGTTACTACGACGCTTTCCTGGAGGTAGACCATGCGATTCTTTATCATGCCCTTCGGGAGAACCTGAATCTGAACCGCAGAGATTATATAAATCATGTCATTCGAGAAGCAAGAGAAGCAGGAGTGGACGTATATTTCGAAAACAAGGAACTCTGGTTTTCTGATTTTGTCCTGAAATACAGAAAAGAACTGATGCAGCAGGACGGCACGATCTGCCCCAGCGATCCGTTCTGGTATGAAGAGTTCCTTCCGTACAAGTATAAGGAGCTTTTCCTGGCACTTCCGGATCTGGCGGGAATCATATGTTCAATCGGTACGGGAGAGGCGAGACTTGCAATCAGCAATACATTTGCCTGCGGGTGTGACAGATGTAAGAATCTGGATCCGGTGGAATGGTATAAGAATATGATACTGGGAATGTATAAGCCTTTTAAAGAGGCAGGAAAGAAGCTGATCATCCGGGATTTCATCTATACAAAAGCGGAACAGGAGCGGTTCCAGAAAGCGTTTATTGATATGCCGGAAGATATTGTACTCTCTCTGAAAAATACACCTCATGATTTCTATCCCACATTTCCCGACAATCCTCTGATGGGGCAGGTAGGAAGTCATCCGCAGATTACCGAGTATGATGTGAACGGGCAGTTCTTCGGCTGGGGAGCACAGCCTTCTGCGATGCTTTCCGACATCCGCCGCAGGCTGCGGTATGGAAAGGAGCATGATGTGACCGGATTTCTGGCACGGACAGACTGGGAGGGGGTGCAGGACTGGACCTGCTTTGATAACCTGAATATGGTGAATCTGTATGCAATAGCGGCGTGTGCAGAAGATGAGAATATCAGTGATGAAGCGATTTATCTGAAATGGCTTGAGGGAGAACATATGCTCCGGGAAAATCTGACACCGGGAGAACTGAAATCCTGTATCGGCAGGATGAAGGAATGGCTGGATGAAACATGGCCGATTGTGGAGAAAACAAATTTTGTCAACGGGTGTCTGTTTTCGAACGATAGCTGTATTCATCTGACACCGGATCAGTTCACCTTCATCGGCGGAACCCACCACAGTTTAAGTGAGTGGGATCCGGAAAAGAAAGACGCCCTTGAAATGTCTGCAGAAAACATTAGAAAAATTATCGGAGATAAAGAGTGGGCGAGAGAAAAATGCGAGAAACTGGCAGATCAGGTCTCCTCAGGAAATCCGGGACTGACAGAAGAAGCATATGATAAGGTGAAAGAGCATTTTGAGTTTATGCGCTGGTATGTGAGAGGATTCCGGTTAACTGCAAGAGGCTACTGTTTTGGGCGGTATGTGCGGGAAAAAGATGGCAATGATGTGATTGCAGAAGGAAAGACTGCTGCAGAACTTCTGAAAGAAAACATTCAGGAGATGGAATGTTACCGGGAAAAGCTGTGTACTATGCCGTTTATCCATACATATCCGTTTGATGCACAGCTGAATCCGGAACGTGTAGATTTCTATATTCAAGCTTTGAAGAAAATGTCAGGAGGAACTGCGAGATGAGACCGGTAAGGATTAACAGGGAAACATTCCGGGACAAGGTGATGGGGTGCTGGCTGGGAAAAAATGCGGGCGGTACGCTTGGGGAGCCTCTGGAGGGAAAATTCGGGCAGAAGGAAATGTTCCATGTGGACTGGTATCCTTCTCTGCCGGAGGGGGGGATACCGAATGATGATCTGGAACTTCAGCTGATCTGGTTCCAGAAACTTAAGGAGAAAGGACCGGGGATTACATCTGCCGATCTTGCGGAAAGTTGGATGGACTGTGTCTCCTACAATTTTGATGAGTATGGGCTCTGTAAAGAAAATATGCAGAAAGGACTTCTTCCGCCGGTCTCTGGTTGGCACAACAATGCCTTTAAAGACTGCATGGGAAGTCCCATACGCTCTGAAATCTGGGCGTGTATCTGCCCGGGAGCTCCTGAAAGGGCGGCATGGTATGCATTCCAGGATGCCATCGTCGATCATGGAGGCGGAGAGTCGGTTTACGGTGAGATTTTCAACGCAGTGCTGGAATCCTGCGCATTTGTAAACAGCGATAAATTTGAATTGCTGAAGGCTGCTTTGTCTGCAATCCCCAAGTCCAGCAGAACATTTCAGTGCGTCAAGAAAAGCATCGATAATTATCATGCCGGGATGGGATACGAGGCAAACAGAAATGATCTTGTTGAACATTTTTATCATCCGGTTGCGCAGTATTCACCGTTGAATTTAGGATTCCAGACAATCGGCTGGCTGTATGGAGAGGACTTCGGCGACGCCATCTGTAAAGCCGTAAATTGTGGGTGGGACACGGACTGTACTGCTGCGACACTGGGGGCAGTATTCGGAATTATCGGGGGAGCTTCTGCCCTGCCGCAGAAATGGATTGAACCTTTGGGATATGAGATTGCCACTAACATGACGACAGGAGGAATCCGCAATCTTACTGCGCCCACGAATATCCGGGAACTGACCACGCTGGTGTGTCAGGAGGCAGAGAACGTTGCACGGTACTGGAACAGCGGTATCTGCTTTACCGATGCGGAACCAATGAGCCGGAATATGGTTCTCCATGTGGAAAAACCGGATTTTCTGGACAGTTACGAGCCAAATGGTATCGCATACAGCCTGGGCGGTTTGAAAGAGACCGTGTGCTACCAAGAGCATGCAGCTATCCTGGGGGACAGATCTTCAAAAATTTCTCTTTGGCTTGAAAATCCCCATCCGGAAGAAAAGGAGGCAGAAGTGAGCCTGGAACTTCCGGAGGGATTCTCCTGCAGCAGGGATGGTGAGATTTTACCGGAAAATATGAGCGCGGAGGAAAGCATCCGGCTTCGTATTCCGGCAGGAGAGAAAGTTATTTTGAGATATGAAATCAGCGCAGATCCCGAAAAAATCCACGAGACGAATCTGTGCTGGTTCAGAATCCGGATAAAAGGCGAGCCGGTAATTCCGGCGGTTCCTGTAGTGCTGACCGGAGGAAGAAGGTGGATGGTATCCGAACTGTTTGAGGATCGGACACTGGATGATGACTGCGGAATCTGCGAAGAACAGATCTTCCTGACAGCGCCGGAAGGTTGGAAAGAACAGTGGAATCCGGGAAATGATCTGCAGGTGTCCGGCTGCTTTGAAAAAGATAAAAATCGAAAAAGCGGAATCGTGTATGCTCTTCACCAGATATATTCAGAAGAAGACAGGAAAGTAGTGCTGGGGGTCCCGAACAATGGGTATATGAAACTGTTTTTGAATGGTCAGATGATCCACCGGACAAAGGAGAAAGTTCCCCTTCGCGCCAATCTTGGGAATGGAGGAGCCCTGGGAGACCTGTCTAACTATGTGGTGACAGAACTGAAGAAAGGTTGGAATCAGATTCTCATAAAGATGCAGTCAGACGGTGCAGAAAGCGAACCCTACATGGCTCATTTTACTGTAGGCGGGATGAGTGATGTGTGTGTGAAAAATCATGGTATGCCGGTAATGGGATTGATCCGTTCGCGGTTTATCTGGGGGTGGTAGAGTGAAAGAATGGATTCGCCCCGGATACCTTACGCAGACTGTGAAAGCAGATGACAGAAGAATGGAGTTTGACTGTAAGAATCAGACGATTGTGCAGAAGGAAACACTGGTTGACGTGTTGTTTATCGGTGATTCCATTACACAGATGTGGGAACTGCCGGCATATTTTCATGAATCAGGCTTAAGAATGATTAACCGGGGAATCGGGGGAGACCGTACAGGCACGCTCCTTCACAGATTCCGTGCGGATGCAGTCCAACTGAAACCGCATTTTACAATATTAATGGACGGAATTAATGATGCATGGGACCTGGAAGATGATAACTGGAAACAGGAACCGGGAATACCATTGGACGAAGTGATCAAAACGGCAGTTTGCAACATACGGGAGGTGCTTAAGATTGCAGCAGAAGAAAAAATGAAGCTGGCGGTCTGCTCCCTTCTCCCGACGGAAATGCTGTGGACAAACCATGAGAGAGACCGTCAGATCTATGTGCAGATCTTTAATGCGGAACTGCAGAGGCTTGCGGAGAAATATGGATATCCATTTGTCGATTATTATCATTCTTTTGTTGCGGAAAACGGATATTCAGTCAGAAGGGAACTTACCCGCGAGGGGCTTCATCCGAACGTGTTCGGCTACGACAGAATGGCAGAGATACTGAAACGGACAGTGAAAATATTTGATTGAGAATAAAGTGGCTGCAGGTGCTCTTTACAATATACCTGCAGCCACTTTATTTGTGCTTCGTTTCGAAAAATCCCGATTCAGTGTGTTTTCCTCCGCTTTGGATAATGGACGGGAATCTCAAGGAGAGTGCGCACCCTGCCTGCCAGGTGCTTCTCAATGGCATAAAGGTGCTCTTCCGGGAGATTCAGGCTTTTATGTCTCTTAAAGCGGAATCCGATCATGCGTCTGAGCTGTTCTTTCTGTCTGCTTCCCATGACCTCTGCGCACACTTCCTCATAGGAAATATTATAAGGATTGGAGCGGGTTCTGGCGTATTCGTCCAGGTTTGCGTAATCTTCTTTTCCGGCATAGCAGAAAAGAGAAAGTCCGTTGTCAAAGATGGGGGCGGGAGCAATGATTTTTCCGCTGCGGTTATCGCGCAGAACACCAAAGTTTCCGAAATGCCGGTCCTCGTTGTAGATCAGTGCATCAAATACAAGCATGCTGCGGATCTGTTCGGAAAAATCCGTTCCCAGCCTGTCATAATAGGAAAGGCAGGCAGCAATGCCTCCACTCAGGACGATGCGTCCGATGGGAATATAAGAGATGTCGATACTGGTAAAAAGAGCACATTTGGACGCTGTGATTCCTTTCCAGTTCTCCAGGTCATAATGCACTGCATTCAGCCCCATGGTCTCTGCAATCTGAGAAGCGTAATACTCACAGTAGGGTTCTCTGCCGGTATTTGATGCTCCGGAAGTGCCGCCCTTGTATAGGTAGATCCCGTCATGCTCCACATAGCGCCATGCTTTGGGGAGCATACCGCCTGTGGTTAGTTCAGGAGATGTAGTGAACGCCTGTCTGCTTCCACCTGCTCCGGTATAGGCAACCAGAGCCAGAATTTCGGAAAAGCGGTTCTCATAAAGATTATATTGAGAAAATTTTCCTTCAAATCCTTCCGGAACGATCCAGTAACTGTCGTTCAGGGAGAGACCTTTGCAGACGTCAATGATTCCCTTGGTGTCATTGCGGCTCAGCCCCAGAGTCTTTAGAATCTCGTCCACAAAGGCGCGGTTCTTCGGAATGACCCGGCGTTCCAGCCAGTGGATAACACCTTCGCCGGTGCGTTCCATATCCAGGGGCAGCAGATATGCCTGTTCTCTGTTCGTGTATATGATTTCGGCTACCAGACCGGACAGACCACGTTTTTCCATGGAAAAACGCATCAGTTCAGTGTCATAGATCCGAAGGCTGTAAATATCACTCATAGGCTCCTCCTTATCGGTTAATCGCTTAGTTTCATTATAACAGCATTTCCCCTGAGCCTCAATGAATATATAAAAAATATTGTAAAGCGCACTTGACATATAATGTAAAGTGAACTATACTTTAAATGTAAAGCGAGCTATACATCGGGCACAGGTACTGCAGATCCTGTGCGGAAAGGAGAGATCAAACGTGCACAACCGGATACAGGAACTGCGCAAGGAGCGCAGAATTACCCAGAGTGAACTGGCGGATGCGGTGGAAGTGACCCGTCAGACGATTATTTCCCTGGAAAACGGGAAGTACAATGCATCCCTGATCCTGGCACACAAGATCGCCCAGTTTTTCGGGATGACTATTGAAGAGATTTTTATTTTTGACAAAGAGGAGGAGAACATATGTTGATCAGGAGCATGTTGTTTCACGGGGCAAAGACAGATGAAGAATTCAGGGAAAAGCTGAAAGCGAGAAGACGGCTGATGATACCGTTTATTGTGCTTGGTCTGGCGGCGGTTATCGCCGGGATCATCGCGGGAATCGTATTTGAGGATTCACAGCAGGGGTCATTCCTTGGCGGAATGTATACCGGGGCAGGCGCGGCAGTCACTGCGGCAGCGATTGTGGCAATCATCCGGATCAATAAAACATTAAAAGATGAAAAGCGGCTTCACAGACAGCGCATCGAAGAAAGTGACGAGCGGAGGAATGACATCGTCACCAGGTCTTCTTCGATGGCAGGATTCGTTATGCTTTATGTCTGCTTTGCAGGACTTCTTATTGCCGGATTCTTCAGCATGGCAGTGTACTGGACTCTGTGGTGTGTAATGGTAGGATATTTTCTCTGTTTCGTGCTGCTGAATCTGTATTTTGAAAAGAAATTATGATACCGGGCGGTTTTCTCCCGGGTGGAGTGCTTCGTGTTCCCGGCGGATTTCCTCAAAGCAGTCCGGGGCGGTCCATTCCCGGTTTGTCGGAGTCAGGATCGCCTTGTAGGGAAACGGACCTGCTCCGCATTTCCGCAGGGCGGCAAGAGCCTGATTGAGGCGGTTGTCATCGAAAAAGCAGAATACGAAAAGGGTGCCGGGAAGCTCAGCACCTTCATAGGTACTGTCCACCCGCTCCATGCCTTTTACGCCGGCAAGGGCGCCCAGAGGCTGGTTATAGTCTTCCGGTGAAATCCGTTTCAGACGGACATGAAGGGGAAAGAGCGCCATCTCGATTTTAATGAGCTGATCTTTCTGCGGGGGATTGAAAAGTAAAATTGTTTCTTTCATATGGAATGCTCCTTGATTTTTATAATTGATGATCTGGCTTCGGAAAATGTCTTTATAGCTGAACCAGATACCTTCCTTAGGATTGTAACACGATTTCCGGCAGCAGGGAAGGGGAGGAGAAAAATGAGAAAAATGAAAAAAGCACTTGCATCTTTCAGAAAAGAATGATATAAAATGAATTGTATTAAGACAATAATACAAAATAAATATTATAATGAGGTAGGAGGAAACGGACGTGATTGAGATTAAAAATCTCACGAAAGTGTATAAACTTAACAAGAAGCAGATGCGGGAGTCGAAGACGACAAATCCGCTGAAAACTGCAGTTGATGACTTAAGCCTTACTGCCCGCCCGGGCGAGATCTACGGTCTGCTCGGACCGAACGGCGCGGGCAAAACCACAACGCTGCGCTGCATTTCCACGATTATCCGCCCCACGAAAGGGCAGATCTATGTGGCGGGGCATGAGGTACAGAAGGAGCCGGAGAAGGTGAGGGAGAAGATAGGGTTTCTGACAGGGGATATCCGTCTGGATCCCCAGTTCTCCGTGGACTATATGTTTGACTTTTTTGCCAGGCTGCACAGGATGCCACCGGAGCGGATCAAAGAGAGGAAAGAGGAACTGTTTACTTATTTCGGTATCCGGGATTTCGCTCATAAGAAGATCAAGGAACTTTCCACCGGAATGGGACAGAAGGCAGCCATCGCCGTATGCCTTGCCCATGATCCGGACATCGTGATTTTTGACGAGCCCACCAACGGACTGGACATTGTCACGGCGAGAAATGTGACGGATTATCTGAAAAAGTTAAGAGACGAAGGAAAACTTGTGATTGTTTCCACGCATATCATGTCAGAAGCAGAGAAACTGTGTGACAGGATCGGCATTATCATTGACGGGCAGAAGGTGATGGAGGGAAGGTTGGAAGAGATTCTTCACGACACGGATTCACAGGATCTGGAGGACGCTTTCTTTACCTTATATCAGAGCAGAAAGGGGGAGGAGTAAGATGGAAGGAATCAGACAGATATGCGCAAAGGAACTGGCCAGAGTGTTCCGGGATAAAAAGATGGTGGTCTCTGTCTTTATTCTTCCGGTTGCACTGATGATCGTAATTATGAGTCTGGCGAGCAGTATGGCTCAGAGTGCAAATGAAAATGTAGAGACGCACCGGTCTGTAGTGTATGTGGAAAATGCACCGGCGGGATTTGAGGATTTTCTTACTGCAGCGGATGAAAACTGTCTTGTGTACACTCCGGAAAATGCAGATGAAATGCCGGGCGTCGCGGCAGATGCAGAGAGCCCGGATTCACTTATGAAAGAAGTCCGGAATGCGGTTGTGGAGGGAAATGTGGATCTGATCATCGAGTTTCCTGAAAACTTTACAGATGAGATTGAGTCCTATAAGGCGGGAAGTGAGATCCCCCAGGTAAAGACTTACTATAATCCGTCAGAAGACTATTCCAATGCTGCCTATCAGGAAATTTCCGGAGGAGTCCTTGAGGCGTACCGGCAGCAGCTTCTCGCCCGGAGAGTACCTGATATGGCTTCGCTGACAGTGTTTACCGTGAACTCCGATAATCCGGATATGATCCTTCAGGATGAGGGAAAAGCAGGCGGTAAGATACTGGGAATGATGATGCCGTACTTTGTGACGATTCTTCTTTTCGCGGGAGCGATGGGAATCGGTACGGATATGGTGGCAGGAGAGAAGGAGCGCGGTACCATGGCAAGCCTTCTTGTCTCCCCGGTCAGACGCAGTTCTATCGTGCTCGGCAAAGTGTTCGCGCTGATGATTATCTCCGGTGTGTCCGCGGTCGTCTATGTGGCGGCAATGGTGATCTTTATGCCGCAAATGATGGGCGGCTTTGCGGGAGAGGATCTGGGTATCAGCCTGACTCTCACCCCCGGACAGATCGCTATGCTGGCGGTTCTGCTGATCCTTGTGGCATTTCTTTATTCCGCAATTGTCGTGATGATTTCCGTGTTCGCAAAATCGGTAAAAGAGGCGAGCACTTATATCACTCCGGCGTACATCGTGATCCTTATGCTGGGGCTGTCCACCATGTTTACCACAGAGGCGCCGGCCGACTGGGTATATGCGGTTCCGGTGTACAATATTACCCTTGCCCTGCAGGGAATCCTGACACATGAGATTACTGCCCTGCAGTATGTCCTGACACTGGTTGTGACACTTGTGACAGGAGGGGTTCTTGTGGCGGCGATTGCGAAGGCGTTCGAGAGTGAAAAGGTGATGGCGCTTTAAAGCTGGTACTTTATCTTCAGAAGTTCATATAATAATATAGAAGGAAGAAGAGAGCCACTCGGGCAGGGGGAGTGTCCGGGCGGATTTTTTTATCCGGTTTTTGTCTGAGGGAGGCTTGACCAGTGAGAATCTGTGAGCTCAGGGAAAGAGAAGTGATCAATATCTGCAGCGGCAGGAGACTTGGGTGTGTGGCGGATGTGGAGATCAATGTCTGCGACGGAACGGTGGAGGCGATTATCGTACCGGGACCGGGAAAGATCTGCGGTTTCCTGGGGACAGACTGCGAGTATGTGATTCCGTTCGGCTGCATCAGGAAGATCGGACCGGACATTGTACTGGTTGAGATTCAGGAAGAAAAGTTTTTGCAAAAGTTCTAGTCTTTGTGTATAATGAACGCAGAACTTCAGGCAGAAAGGCGGGAAATACTATGAGATGTCCATATTGCGGAAACCCGGATACAAGAGTGATCGATTCCAGACCGGCGGAGGATAAGAGTACGATCCGCAGAAGACGGTCCTGTGATGAGTGCGGGAGACGTTTCACTACCTATGAAAAGGTCGAGACGATTCCCCTGATTGTGATTAAGAAGGATAATAACCGGGAACAGTACGAGAGAACCAAGATCGAGCACGGTGTCTTAAGTGCATGCTATAAGCGGCCGGTTCCGGCAGAGATGATCCAGAAGACGATCGATGCCATCGAGCTTGAGATATTCAACCGGGAGGAGAAGGAGATTCCCAGCAGTGTCATTGGCGAGATTGTCATGGAAAAACTCAAAGATCTGGATCCGGTGGCATATGTGAGGTTTGCATCCGTGTACAGAGAGTTTAAGGATGTGAATACTTTTATGGATGAGCTGAAGAAGTTCCTGCAGTGACGGCACAGAGGAAGGAAAGAACATGAGGACATATAAGCTGACTATCGCCTATGACGGCACCCGTTACCAGGGGTGGCAGAGACAGGCAAACACGGACCAGACGATACAGGGAATTCTGGAAAGTGTCCTGTCGGAGGCGGCGGGAATCCCTCTGGAGGTGGACGGTTCCGGCAGAACCGACGCCGGAGTCCACGCCTGGGGGCAGACTGCCAGTGTGGTGCTCCCCTCCCCGGCGGGAGAGGAGTTCTTTCTTGATACGGTAAATGAAAGACTTCCGGAAGATATCAGAATCCGTGAGGCATGCCTGGTCAAAAACGGGTTCCATGCAAGGAAGAGCGCCGTTGGAAAAAAGTATGAGTACCGGATCGACACCGGGGAAAAAGCGGATGTATTTGAACGGAGATATTCCTTCCATTATCCGTGCTGCCTGGATCTGGAAGCCATGCGCAGGACGGCGGGATATCTTACAGGAACCCATGAGTTTGCAGGGTATACGGATAAAAAGGATAAAAGCGGGGAAAAGTCCACAAAACGGACAATCTATGATATAATAGTCAGCGGACAAGGCAGCAGGGTGCTTATTACCTATGACGGAACAGGATTTCTGTATCATATGGTACGGATTCTGACGGGCACGCTGCTGGAAGCAGGCACCGGGGTACGCTCTCCGGAGAGTGCGGCGGATGCCCTGCACAGAAAGGACAGGCAGAAGGCGGGGGTCCTTGCCCCGGCGCAGGGACTGTGTTTAAAAGAAGTGCGTTACTGACAGAGAAAAGAGGGCAGATAAGAAGAGATCTATCTGTCCTTCATTTTGGGGCGCTTTTGCAGGTGCTGTTGGCAGAAGGAGGAATAAATGAAGCTGATATCTTGGAACGTAAACGGAATCCGGGCATGTGTCCAGAAAGGATTCCTTGATTATTTTAAAGAGGCGGACGCCGATATTTTCTGTATTCAGGAGACGAAGATGCAGGAGGGGCAGCTCTCCCTTGAACTGGAGGGATACCACCAGTACTGGAATTACGCGGTGCGAAAAGGATATTCCGGAACTGCTGTATTTACAAAGAAAGAACCCCTTACCGTGAGTTATGGAATCGGAATCGAGGAGCATGATCAGGAGGGGCGTGTGATTACCTGTGAGTTTGAAGATTTCTATTTTGTAACTGTATATACGCCAAACTCCCAGAACGAACTGGCAAGGCTGGATTACAGGATGAAGTGGGAAGATGATTTCCGCGCCTACCTCAAGAAGCTGGAAGAGACAAAACCGGTGATCGTCACGGGCGACATGAATGTGGCCCACGAGGAGATCGACCTGAAGAATCCGAAGACGAACCGAAAAAATGCCGGGTTCACCGATGAGGAGAGACAGAAATTTACGGAGCTCCTGGATGCGGGATTTATCGATACGTTCCGGTATTTTTATCCGGATCAGGAAGGGATCTATTCCTGGTGGTCCTACCGGTTCCGGGCACGGGAGAAGAACGCGGGGTGGCGCATTGACTATTTCTGTGTCTCAGAGTGTCTGAAAGACCGTCTCGTGGATGCGAAGATCCACACGGAAGTGATGGGATCAGACCACTGTCCGGTAGAACTTGACATTACGGATTAAAATAGTAATAGACAGGAGGAAGTATAAATGACAAAGATTGATATTATCTCCGGTTTCCTCGGGGCCGGAAAAACAACACTGATAAAGAAACTGCTCTCCGAGGCATTTCAGGGCGAGCAGGTGGTACTGATTGAAAATGAGTTCGGTGAGATCGGCATTGACGGAGGTTTCCTGAAAGAGTCCGGGATCGAGATCCGCGAGATGAACTCCGGGTGCATCTGCTGTTCCCTGGTGGGTGATTTCGGGAAATCCCTGCGCGAGGTTGTGGATACCTACCATCCGGACCGCATCCTGATTGAGCCTTCGGGAGTGGGCAAGCTTTCCGATGTGATCAGGGCAGTGCAGGACGTACAGGGAGAGATTGATGCGGAGCTCAACAGCTTTACTACGGTAGTGGATGTGACAAAGTGCAGGATTTACCGGAAGAATTTCGGCGAGTTCTTCAGCAACCAGATCGAGTATGCCGGCGCGGTGATCTTAAGCCGTACAGACAAGGCAAAGCCGGAGAAGATCGAGGAGGCGGTGAGTCTGCTGCGGGAACTCAATGATAAGGCTCCCTTTATCACGACGCCTATCGCACAGCTTCCGGGGAAAAAGATCCTTGAGACCATGGAATCCAGCAAGTCTCTGGAGGAGGAACTTCTGGCGGAAGTGATCTGCCCGGTGTGCGGAGAGCACCATGACCACGATGAGTGCTGCGGTCATGATCACGACGACCATGACCATCACCACGATCATGAGCACCACCATCATCACGGGGATCACGACCACGACGATCACGATCATGAGCATGGCGGCCACGATCACGATCATCACGATCATGAGCACGGCGACCACGACCACTGCTGTGACCACGATCACGACCATCACCATCATCATGACCACGCAGGTCATCATCATGCAGATGAGGTGTTCACAAGCTGGGGACGCGAGACGATCCATACCTACACAAAGGATCAGATCACAGAGATCTTAAAGAAGCTTGAGAGTGACAGCTCCTACGGAAATATCCTGCGTGCCAAGGGAATGGTTGCGGGCGCTGACGGAGAGTGGATCTACTTTGATATGGTGCCGGGCGAGCATGATGTGAGGACAGGTGCTCCGGAATATACGGGAAGAATCTGCGTGATCGGTGCAGAGATCAACGAGGAAAAACTGGCAGAACTCTTTGGCGTTGCGTAAAAAGAAGGTCCCGGCGCGGATGCCGGGACTTTTGAAAGGAGATGGTACGGAGTATGAGAGAACCTGATGTAATGGTATATCTGATGACAGGGTTCCTTGACAGCGGAAAGACCCAGTTTTTGAACTTTACCCTGAAACAGGATTATTTTCAGATTGACGGGAAGACGCTTCTGATTCTCTGCGAGGAGGGCGAGGAAGAATATAATCCCATGGAGCTCCTGAAATATGGCGTTGTGATCGAGAAGGTGGAAGACCAGGAAGATCTGACGGAAGAATGGCTCATGGAAATGGACAGAAAACATGAGCCGGAGCGTGTCGTTATCGAGTATAACGGCATGTGGAAAGTCAGCGATTTTGAAAAGCTGAAACTTCCCGCAGGCTGGTCCATCGAACAGAAGCTGACGACAGTGGATGCCAGTACGTTCCAGATGTACCTGACGAACTTGAAGCCGCTGTTTGTGGAGATGGTAAGAAATGCAGAGCTGGTTCTGTTCAACCGCTGCGAGGACCGCAAGCCTCTGGCAGGATACCGCCGGAGCGTAAAGGTGGTAAGCCCCCAGGCGGAAGTGATTTTCGAAGATGAGAACGGCGAGATCGACAATATTTTCGAGGATGAAGTGCCCTATGATCTGAAAGCTCCGGTGATCGAGATCCGAAGAGAAGATTACGGAATCTGGTATGTGGACATGATGGATCATCCGGAGAGATATAAGGGAAAAGTCGTGGAATTCACGGCAAAAGTTCTCAAGCCCAAATCATTCCCGTCGAAAGTGTTCCTGCCGGGACGCATGGCGATGACGTGCTGCGCGGAGGATACTTCATTTCTCGGATATGTCTGCCGGAGTGCCTATGCGCCGAAGCTTAAAGCAGGACAGTGGGTGAAAGTGCGGGCAAAGGTGCGGTACGCGAACCTTTCGGTCTACCGGGGAGAAGGACCTGTGCTTGAAGCGGAAAATATAGAGCTTGCAGAGCCTATAGAAGAACTGGTATACTTCAATTAACAGATTCACAGGAGGTATTTGTCATGGATAAGAAATATGATGTGATTGCTCTGGGAGAACTGCTCATTGATTTTACGATGAACGGACAGAGCGAACAGGGAAACAATATGTTTGAGGCGTGCCCGGGGGGAGCGCCCTGCAATGTGCTTGCGCTCTTAAATAAGATGGGCAAGAAGACGGCATTTGTCGGAAAGGTCGGAAAGGATCAGTTCGGCACGCTTCTGAGAAACACGATCACAGAAGCGGGGATTGACGCTTCCCATCTGATTACAGACAATGAAGTAAACACAACACTTGCATTTGTACATACATTCCCGGACGGAGACAGAGAATTTTCCTTCTACAGAAACCCGGGAGCAGACATGATGCTGGCACCGGAGGAGATCGATCCGGAATTCATTGCACAGACGAAAATCTTCCATTTCGGAACGCTGTCCATGACACATGAAACGGTGCGCGAAGCGACGAAAAAAGCGCTGGGGATTGCAAAGGAAAACGGATGTCTGATCTCTTTTGATCCGAATCTGAGGGAGCCTCTCTGGAGTTCTCTGGACCTGGCGAAGGCGCAGATGGAGTACGGTTTCGGATACTGCGATATCCTGAAGATTTCTGACAATGAGATCCAGTTCATTTCCGGAAAAGAGGACTATGACGAGGGAATCGCATATCTTCAGGAGAGATACCATATCCCGCTGATTCTGCTGACTATGGGAAGAAACGGAAGCCGTGCATACTACAAGGGAATGCGTGTGGAGCGTCCGGGATTCACTGTAAAGGCGATTGAGACGACGGGAGCAGGAGATACCTTCTGCGGAAGCTCCCTGAATTATATTCTGGAGCATGATTTCGAGAACCTGACAGAGGAGCAGCTGGGCGAGCTGCTGACATTTGCAAATGCGGCAGCAGCCCTTGTTACTACAAAGAAAGGTGCGATCCGGGCGATGCCGGAGCGGGAGGATGTGCTGGCGCTGATCAACGGGTGATTTATGCCATCCGGTTCTTATTCCTCCACTCCCGCGGCGATATCCCGTATATATGCTTGAAGGCCCGGGAAAAATGAAGCTGGTTCGGGTATCCTACGGCATTTCCGATGTCGCTGATGGGGAGATGAGTCAGCTTCAGCAGTTCTGCTGCCTTTACCATCCGGTAATTCATCAGGAATTCCTGGGGAGATTTGCCGATAGTATCTTTGAATATTCTGCCGAAATAGCTGCGGTTGAGACCGCAGAAAGCGGCGATGCCCTCAACGGAAATATCGTTCTGAAAGTTCTGTTCGATATAGTTGAGGGCTTCTTTTATATAGAAGTCTTTCAGTTTCCCGCTGTTCGAGAGCTTCATGGAAGCTGCGGAACGCGAGAGATAATCAATAAACAGGTAGAGATGCCCGATCAGATGGAAGGGCGACTCATCGCTGTGTTCTGCAATATAGAGCATTTCCTGCATCATTTTTTCCCGAAGATCTTTGGAATGGGCGTGGTAAACCGGGTTTTCCGGTGACAGACCGGCAATTTCGATAATCTCTTTCGCGCGCAGGCCGTCGAACTCCAGCCAGACATATTCCCAGGGGAGTTCCGCGTCTGCTACATAAGTATTGATCTGTTTCGGAAAAATCATGAAGCCCTGGCCGCTGCGGATCTGATATGTGTGAGTGACACCTTTCAGATCGTCCGCCATAAGGGTGCCTGTTCCGGAGATTACATAGTGGAACAGAAAGTGGTTGCGGGAGGCGGGACCGAAAGAGTGTGCGGGTTCGCACTGCTCCTTTCCGAACTGGTACAGTCCCAGGTCAACAAAGTTTTCATTTGGAAATACAGAAAAGATAATATCACTCATGGTTGAAATCTCCTTCGGATCAGCTTTGGCGTCTGCAGGCTACATATATATAATATACCAAAATGCGCTCCTATTTGGCAATAGAAAGAAATAAAACGCAAACTGGCATAAAATCCGAAAAACAGGGATATTTATAGGCGCATTTTGGAATGTTATAATATATTCACAATAAAAAAAGAACAAAGGAAGGAGCGGTAACTATTATGAAAAGGAAAAATGCGATCAGCGCTGTCCTTGCGGTTGTCATGGTGACGGCGGCTGTCCTTCCGGGATGCGGTGCCAATGAGAATGACGGAAAGACGGAGATAGAAATTCTCCAGTACAAACCCGAGGCGGCAGCGTATTTCGACCAGGTGGAGGACGAGTTCAACGCGACCCACGATGACATTCATCTCACGATCAGTTCTCCAAATGACGCCAGTACGATTATGAGAACGAGATTTGTGAGAAACGACTATCCGGACATTATCGGAATCGGAGGAGATATCAACTACTCCTATTACGTTGATGCGGATATTCTTGCAGATATATCGGACTATGAAGGGCTGGCCGATATTAATCCGACTTATGTGGATATCCTGGAATCACTGGAGATTGTTCCTACAGAAGGGACATACGGAGTGCCGTACGTGGCCAATGCAGCGGGAATTCTGTACAACAGAGATATGTTTGAGGAGCATGGATGGAAGATCCCCGAGACCTGGAGCGAGCTTATGGATCTCTGTGAGGAGATCCAGTCGGAGGGAATCCTGCCGTTCTACTTCGGTTTCCGTGATACCTGGACCTGCCTTGCGCCATGGAATGCCCTGGTAGTAGGACTGGCGCCGTCAGACACATGCCAACAGGTAAACGCAGGCGAGACCACATTCAGCGATCAGTACCAGGAAACTGCGGAAAAATGTCTGAAACTTCTGGATTATGGTCCGGATGATCCGTTTGCATACGGGTACAATGACGCATGTACGGCATTTGCCAACGGAGAATCTGCGATGTATCCCATCGGAAGCTACGCGGTTCCCCAGATTCAGCAGGTAAATCCGGATATGAATATTGATTCCTTTGTCATGCCGGGAAATGATGACGCATCAAAGAATACGCTGAATTCAGGTGTTGACCTTCTCTTTTCTGTGACGGCAGCATGCAAGAACAAGGAAGCGGCTTATGAAGTTCTGGATTTCCTTCTGGAAGATGAGAACATCCAGGCGTATATTGACGACCAGAATGCAATCCCGTGCAAGAGCGGTGATTTTACTCTGTCACCGGCACTGGACGGCATGACATCCTTTATTGAAGCGGGGAATATGACAGACTATCAGGATCACTACTATCCGTCTGAGATGGCTGCGGATGCACTGATCCAGACATTCCTGATTAACGGTGATGTGGATGATTTCCTGACTACATTTGACACAAGCTGGCAGAGATATAACAGAGATATTATCCGCGAAGTTCAGGAATATAACGAAGAGCATGGAACTGCTGACTAGGAAAGGAGCGGGAAAAGATGAAAAAAGCAAATGACAGCAAAAGAACTTATATGCTGATTACCATACCGATACTGGCACTGTTCGTGTGCTTCAACACGATACCTCTGATCCGCGGTGTGATCTACAGTTTTACGAACTTTAAGGGATTCGGATCTTATGAATTTGTCGGCCTGCGCAACTACATGGATCTGTTTACAGACCCGAGAATCGGAGGGTCATACCTGTTTACAATCAAGCTTGCAGTGGCAGCGACCATCGTGACCAATGTGATCAGCCTGATCCTTGCCCTGGGGCTGAACAGCAGGATCAAAGGAAAGACATTCCTGCGTGCGGCATATTTCGTGCCGAATGTTCTGGGAGCTCTGGTTGTAGGATACATTTTCCAGTACTTCTTTACATACATTCTTCCGGAACTCGGGAAAATGACCGGAAGCGATGCGTTGAGTTCCAGCATGCTTTCCAACAAGAATACGGCATGGATTGCGATTGTGATCGTCTGTGCATGGCAGTCCATTGCAATGAATACAATCATCTATATTTCGGGTCTGCAGACTGTGCCCGAGGATGTATATGAGGCGGGAGACCTGGACGGAGCTACAGGATGGAAAAAATTCCGTTACCTGACATTCCCGCTGATCATTCCTTTCTTTACCATCAATATGGTGCTCTGCGTAAAGAACTTCCTGATGGTATTTGACCAGATCATGGCTATGACGAAAGGCGGCCCGGAACAGAGTACAGAATCCATTTCCTATCTGATCTATAATAATGGTCTGTCAGGCGGAAGCTTCGGATACCAGAGTGCAAACGCAGTTGTATTCTTTATTGTGATCGTGGCAATTTCCGTGGCTCAGATGACGATTTCCGGCAGGAAGGAGGAGCAGTTATAATGTATGAGAAAATGAAAGCAAAGGTAAACTGGCCAGTTACAATCCTTCTGTTTATCGGGTTGATTACAGTGGCATTCCCGCTGTATATGACGATTGTGATCGCCTTCAAACAGCCCTCAGAGATGACCAACAGTATCGCGGGGATCCTTTCCCTGCCGAAGTCCTGGAGCTTAAGCAACTTCGCCCAGGCAATGGAACTGACAGATTTCTGGCGTTCCCTGGGCAACAGCCTTCTTGTAACTGTAGTTACGGTAGTGCTTGCCATTGTGCTCCACTCTCTGATGGGATATGCGGTGGGAAGAAATAAAGCCCACAGCAAAGTTTACAACTTTATATACCTTTTCATTGTAAGCGGTATGTTTGTCCCGTTTGCAATCCTGATGATGCCTCTGGCAAAGCAGACGGCGGAAATGCATCTGGACAATTGGGCTGGTGTTATCCTGCTGTATGTGGTATTCTATATGCCGATGAATCTCCTTCTGTATACAGGGTATCTTGTAAATATTCCGATTGCCCTTGAGGAGGCGGCAAGAGTGGATGGCGCGAGTACATGGCGGACATTCTGGAAGATCATCTTCCCGATCATGAAGCCCATGCATGCTACGGTTGCGGTTATCACAGCCCTGGCAGTGTGGAATGATGTCATGACTCCTCTGATTATCATGTCAGGAAAAGGAGAAAACACGCTGCCACTTGCTCAGCTGACATTCCAGACCCAGTTCGGTACGAACTACAACCTTGCGTTTGCATCCTATCTTCTGGCTTTGATACCGATTATCATATTCTATGTGATCTGCCAGAAACAGATTATCAACGGAGTGGTGAACGGGGCTGTGAAATAGACGCATATTTTCGGGGCGGAGCCAGATATCCGGCAGTACGGCACCTCACTGCCTGGGGACTGGCTCCGGGACGAAATTGTGCGGAGGAGAGGATGCCACTGACAGAATGGATATAACTTGGAGGAAAGAGATATGGCTATTATATATGATGAACAGCAGAGGACACTTACTCTGCACACGAAAAATACTACTTACCAGATGCAGATTGACAAGTTCGGGTTCCTTCTGCACCTGTACTATGGGAAGCGTGCGGAAGGGTGTATGGATTATCTGCTGACATATTATGACCGTGGATTTTCCGGAAATCCGTATGATGCGGGACGAGATAAGACTTATTCCATGGATGCGCTTCCCCAGGAGTTCCCGTCTCTGGGAACGGGGGATTACCGGTCCCCGGCATGTATTATCAAGAATACGGACAGTACATATTCCAGTGATTTCCGGTATGTTGACCATGAGATACGGGACGGCAAATATGCGCTTCAGGGACTTCCGGCAGTGTATGCCGGAGATGAGGAAGCTCAGTCGCTTGAGGTAAAGCTTGAGGATAAAGTTACCGGCGTACAGGCGGTGCTGCTCTACGGCGTGCTGCCGGAATATGATGTGATCACGAGGAGTGTGAAGATTGTCAACGGCGGAGCGGGGAACATTACAGTGGAGAAGCTCTGCCCCGCCTGCCTTGACATGACCGGTGGAAACTATGATTTTATCACATTCTACGGACGTCATGCGATGGAGAGAAATTATCAGAGGATGCCCATCGGACACGGACTTTCAAAAATCGGCAGCCTGAGAGGTTCGTCGAGCCATCAGTATAATCCGGCTGTGATCGTGGCGGATCACGGGACAACCGAGGAAGCGGGCGGATGCTATGCACTTTCCTTTGTCTACAGCGGCGGATTCCAGAGTGAGGCGGGAAAGGATCAGTATAACCAGACGAGAGTGGTGATGGGGATTTCAGAAGAGCAGTTCGCATATCCGCTGAAGCCCGGTGAATCTCTGCAGGCTCCGGAAGTGATCCTGAGTTACTCTGCAGCAGGACTTGAGCTGCTTTCCCAGAATCTTCACCGCTGTATCCGGACCCATCTGTGCCGTGGCAAATATAAAGAAGCCGTCCGCCCGGTGCTGATTAACAGCTGGGAGGCGTCCTATTTCGATTTTACCGGTGAGTCGCTCCTGAAGCTGGCAGAGCAGGCGGCGCAGCTGGGAATCGAGATGTTTGTTATGGATGACGGCTGGTTCGGAAACAGGGACAGCGACTTACGAGGTTTGGGTGACTGGAAAGTCAATGAAAAGAAGCTTGGCTGTTCCCTGAAGGAGCTGATCAGCCGCATCAACGGGCTGGGGTTGAAATTCGGGATCTGGATCGAGCCGGAGATGGTAAATGAAGACAGCGATCTGTACCGGGCACATCCGGACTGGGCCTTCGTGATCCCCGGCCGCAGGCCGAACCGCTCCAGACATCAGCTGGTTCTTGACTTTTCCAGGCGGGAAGTCGTAGACTATATCTATGCACAGATATGCAGTGTTCTCGACCAGGGAAATGTGGAATACATCAAGTGGGATATGAACCGGAGCCTGGCGGATATCTACTCGGCAACAGCGGACAGCCAGGGAAGGGTGCTTTATGACTATACACTGGGGCTGTATGATTTCCTGGAACGGCTGGTGAAACGCTATCCGAACATCCTGATCGAGGGGTGCAGCGGCGGCGGCGGACGTTTTGACGCGGGAATGCTCTACTATACTCCTCAGATCTGGTGCAGTGATAATACAGATGCTCTGGACCGTGTGGAAATCCAGTACGGTACCTCTTTCATTTATCCGGTTTCGTCAGTCGGGTCTCATGTGTCCGCGTCTCCGAATCATCAGACCGGAAGGTGTACGTCACTTCATACAAGAGGGACAGTGGCCATGGCAGGCACCTTCGGGTATGAGCTGGATCTGAATCAGCTCACGGATGCGGAAAAAAATGAGATCAGGAGCCAGATTAAAGATTACAAGAAATATGCAGCGCTTATCCAGAGAGGCCTTTATTACAGGCTTACCTGCCCGCAGACAGATGATGTGGGAGCATGGGCGTTCGTTTCAGAGGACCGCAGCGAGGCGCTTGTCCAGGCTGTGACCCTGAAACAGCATGCAAACATGCCGGTAAACTATATCCGGATCAGAGGACTTGAGGAGGGCTGTATGTACCGTGAGGTGTCAACCGGAAGAGTTTACAGCAGCGCGGCACTTTCGGATGCCGGATTCCCGATTCCGATTGCCATGGGAGAGCATCAGGCATATCAGTGGCATTTTGTGAAAGAAAAATAGGAAGAATCCAGGAGGGGACGCAGATGGCGAAGAAAACGGCGAAGAGAACCGGCGCGAAAACGACTGCGGCATCAACGGTGAAAAAGACAGCGGCGGCTGTGGCGACGACGAAGAAAACAGCGGCAGCGGCTGAGACAGCGACGAAGAAAACAGCGGCCGCGGCTGAGGCTGAGGCAGCGACGAAGAAAACAGCGGCGGTGGCTGAGGCTGTGCAAACGGCGAAGAAAACTGCAGCAGCGGCGACGGCGGAGAAAAACGCGGCCGCGGCGAAAGCTGCAGCAGAAAAGGAAAAGTCGGACAGGATTTTCCAGGAGCGGCTTAACCGGCATCATGATGAACTGAGGTGGCTGTACATGGAGCTCTACGGCAATTCAGACATGTTTGCAGAGCTGTGCGGTCAGATGAAGCGGTATTATGACGAGCGGAATGAAAAGCTGAAAAGGCTTGACTCAGAGCGGGAAAAAGAAGGCGAGTGGTACCGGAAACGGGATATGCTCGGCATGATGATGTATATTGACAACTTTGCGGGGAATATCAGAGGCGTGCAGGAGAAACTGCCCTATCTGGAAAAATGCAATGTGAACTATATCCATCTGATGCCTTTCCTGGACTCGCCGAAAGGAAGATCTGACGGCGGATACGCAGTGGCAGATTTCCGAAAGGTGAAACCGGAGCTGGGAACGATGGAAGAACTGGCGGATCTTGCGGAAAAATGCCATGAAAAAGGGATCAGCCTGTGTATGGATTTTGTTATGAATCACACATCGGAGGATCATGAGTGGGCGCGAAGAGCGCGTCAGGGAGACGGAGAGTACATGAGCCGTTACTTTTTCTATGCGGATCCCTCTATTCCTCAGGAATACGAGAAGACTGTACCACAGGTATTCCCGACAACGGCGCCGGGCAACTTTACCTGGCTGCCGGAACTGGGGCATTATGTGATGACCACATTTTATCCCTATCAGTGGGATCTGAATTACCGCAATCCCCGGGTGTTCAATGAGATGATGTACAATTTCCTCTATCTGGCAAACCAGGGAATGGATATTATCCGGATCGATGCGGTTCCCTATATCTGGAAAGAGCTGGGAACAAACTGCCGGAATCTTCCCCAGGTACATACGATTGTACGTATGATGCGTATGATCGGCGAGATCGTCTGCCCGGGCATTGTACTGCTTGGCGAGGTGGTCATGGAGCCGGAGAAGGTGGCGCCTTATTTTGGAACAGTGGAAAAGCCGGAGTGCCATATGCTTTATAATGTGACAACCATGGCGACTACATGGAATACTGTGGCAACCCGTGATGTCCGTCTCCTGAGGAAACAGATGGATATTGTGTGCGCGCTGCCGAAAGAGTATACCTTCCTGAACTATCTGCGGTGTCACGACGATATCGGATGGGGACTGGATTATGGCACGTTAAGCAACTGGGGCATGAAGGAAGTTCCCCACAAGAAATATCTCAACGATTATTTTCAGGGCAAGACAGAAGGAAGCGTCAGCCGGGGCGAACTCTACAATGAGGATCCGGTGACCGGAGACGCAAGATTCTGTGCCACGACAGCCTCCATGTGCGGGATTGAGAGCGCAGGTTTTGAGCAGGATGAGGAGAAGATGGACTGGGCAATTGAAAAAGATCTCATGCTCCATGCATATATGTTCACCCAGTCCGGCATCCCCATGCTCTACAGCGGCGATGAAGTCGCACAGGTAAATGACTATACGTATAAGGAAGATCCCGACAAGGCTCCAGATTCCCGGTATATCCACCGCGGAAAATTCAACTGGGAACTGGCAGAGCGCATCAGTGAGAAAGGAACCGTGCAGCAGCGGATTTTCGACGGGCTTGCAGAACTGGAAAAGATCCGCAGAACGGAACCCGTCTTCAGCGCCGATGCAGAAGTATATACAAAGGATTACAGCGACACATCCATCCTCTGGATCGTCCGCCGGGCAGAGGGGAGAGAACTCCATGCAGTGTTTAACTTCAGTGATGAAGGAAAGACGGTCTGGATGCCGGAGAAGGCAGAGTATACGGATCTGCTGACCGGGAAAACCGGGGAAGTAGAAACCGTGGAGCTTCCCGGCTGGGGATTCTTCTGGATGGAGAAAAAATAAGAAGTTTTTATATATGGGGCTGTCACATGAGGCAAGATTTCTCATGCGATATGCCCCATATTTTCAGGAAAAGGGAACGCGTACTAAAACCGGCTTTGCCCCTGCGCTACTCTTCAAAGTTCAGGTTCTCCGGTCCGTCGGGCAGATCCTCTGTGGGGTCAAAATCAGTGGTCGGGACGTTCTGCCCGACTTCCGAGAAAGCTGCGTTGTCAAACCAGATCTGTCCGGAACCGTAGAGAAGAACGCCAATACTGATCACCGCCGCATCAGCGGGGACATCAAGAACACAGGAATAGTGATTCCACCCGTTTGTCCCTGTGATGGGGCGGTTTTGCATGTTATCCAGTTTCAGGGTTTCGGAAACAGAGCTGTCGAGGCGCATCCACAGTCCACACCAGCCTGAGACGCCTTCTGTCCGGACGAATCCGGAAAATCGCACTCGTTTGCCGATGTAAGACGATGCACGAAATTGCTGCATGACGGTGACGTACTCTCCATTCTCGATTTCCTCTGCGGCAGAGCGGATGAATACGGCCTGTGTTCCGGTGTTGCAGGTCTGCCGGTCGATGCCGGCTTCATATTTGTCTATGGCTGTCCCCGCGATGATCCAGTGCGGAATTTCATTGTTTTTCTTCATTTCTGTACTCCCTCCGTTTATAAGATTTTTCAAGACTTTCCGGTACTTCGCAGGCGGAAGCCCGTAGTACCGTTTAAAGGTCCGGGTGAATGTCTCCTGCGATTCAAAACAGAAGTACAGGGAGATATCCAGTATGGAAATATCGGTTCCGCGGAGCAGGGCAGCGGCGCCCGAAAGCCTGCGCCTGCGGATGTATTCCTGCAGGGAAAATCCGGTTTCTGTCCGGAAAATTCTGTGAAAATGATATTTCGACATTCCTGCTGCACTGGCGACGTCATCCAGGCAGATCGGTCGATGCAGATTTTCTTCAATGTAGTAAATGGCATTCTGTATTTCTGAAGTATATAACATCTCACAGTCTCCTTTCGAATACAGTATGAGTATAGCATAATCAGGGGTTTGTGTTTTGACAGTTCTTGCTCTTTTGAGCGCCTTTTGAAAGAGATGAAACATATTATCATGATAAAAATGCAAAGAACTCCGCGCAGAAAAGAAAATTTTCGTAATAAGTCTTGAAATTACCGGGGGGGGGGTATGATAGATTTGTACTTTATACGAAAAGAGGGATAAAATGTCAGTTAATTTGGAAGAGTGGCAGCGCCGCAGATATGATCCTGTGTCTGTCTGGAATATACATAATGCGGAGGAAGAGGTCAGGGAAGCAGAGCTTGTGACAGCCAATTTTATCATCGGATCCTGCGGGATTGAGAAGATACTGGGAAAAATCCTGGAGAGCCGGGCAAAATATGCGTCAGTGGCGATCCGGGAAGACATGGAAAAAGTGACTGTAGAAGATGTGGTATGGCATTTTCAGAAAAATGGTCTTGACCTGATCTACATGAAAGATTTCAGCGATGGCGGGGGAAATGCAGTGCGGATGGATTTTGAAAACCTCCGCACTGCATGCTGATTCAGAAAGAGTTGTATGTATTTATCTGGAAACGGTCATCGCGCAGAATAAGGTAGTGGGAATGATCCGCATAGATAACATAGTCAGGGGTTGTCAGAACCATGGAGCCCTCCGGATCGAGAATATAGGAAAGCGAGACAGATCCTCCTAATTTTCCTGTACTTATAACAGGATACTCTCCGGAAGTGACAAACGCCATCTCATCACCGTCAGAGAGAGGATAGACTACATCATCGATCACAATGGTGGTCGCCTCGCGGTTCAGCCCCTGGACTACATAGCTGTCCGTACCAAAGAGAAAGATGTTCTGGAGACCGGGGGTCACTCCGGAAAAAGATGCGCCTTTCGTCCGGCTGTAAGCATCATAGACTGTGTATTCTCCGGAGGAAGATTCCAGAAGAAACAGGTCTTTGTCCTGATAGATAATGTCTTCGCAGTTCTCCGGAAATACTGCCTCCTGCATTTCTTCAAGGCGCAGAAAGTGGGGCTGCCTTTCTTCCCCGCAGTCAAACCGCAGATACATATTGTGATCTGTCCGCCGATACTGGTTCTGGGGGAACCATACATTGAGGTAATTCCATTCTGTAAACTGGATGTGACCTTCCGGGTCGCAGAGAAAAGAAGCGGTGGAAATCAGGTCGGTTCCATCCTCCTGGATCTCTGTATATTTACATTCGACAATCATATATTCTCCGAGAATGATCTGATCTACGGAAATGCCGCCGAAAAGCGCCAGATCATAAAGGTACTCCGAGTTCTTTTCGTAAAAGATGCCGGTATCGAACAGGCAATCTCCGTTTTCGTCTGCAATGTATGAATATCCTTCGGGATTTTTTCTGTTGTACAGAACCAGACCGTTGGCAAAGGAAAAAACTTCTTCCGGGTCTTCACTGTCTTCGGATAACGGATGGCAGTTCCGGTCATATGTTCCGCTGCTGAGCACGAAAGACAGGAGATGCCCCTTGTCATCCGCCGTATACGCGCAAAGTCCGTCCTGGGGCTCAACTGACCAGTCCTGATCAGCAACACTCCAGACGCCGGTCTGATAATTTTCCCGGTCTTTGCGGATGCGGATAAAAAGAAGCGAGTTCTTGGCAATCGCCCCGGCAGTCTGGTCGAGAATCATTCCGTCCGGGGCGACACACATTTCAATCAGCGCGTTTCGGAGGGAGAAGACCGGGCTCCCGTCCGGGGCCAGCACATGTACCCCGGGCGCATAGTCAGCTCCGGTAGCGCATAGAAAATAAGTGCCGACAGCCGGAAAACGGTTGAGGTCCGCACAGCCTCCTGAAAGTAAAATGATTGTGAATGCCAGAAAAAACGGCAGGATTTTTCTTCGTAACATCTGCATTTCCCCCTCATGAATGTCTGAACTGATATCGACAGTTTTATCTATACTATAGCAGTGGGGAACAGGCATGTAAATAAAATGTCAGGTAAATAGAATGTTGTCAATAAAATGTTTGACAAGGACGTTTCAGAAAGATATAATAATCACGAAACAAGGGCGTTTTTCATTCAGAGGTGGAGAACGCCCTTTTGATATTTCCAAGTGAAAACAGATGAATATGAAGAATAAGTAAAATGAAGAATCAAAATGAAAAGGAGGTTTCATTTATGCATAATTATACTAGGGAGGATATTCTCCAGATGGTGGAGGAAGAAGACGTCGCTTTTATCCGCCTTCAGTTTACAGATATCTTCGGAATCATGAAGAATATGGCTGTGACGGTCAGCCAGCTTGAAAAGGCTCTGGACAACAGATGTATGTTCGACGTTTCTTCCCTGGAAGGCTTAAGCGGAGAGGAGGATTCGGATATGTATCTGTATCCGGACCTGAGCACCTTCGAGATCTTCCCATGGCGTCCCCAGCAGGGCAAAGTGGCGCGGCTGATCTGCGACGTTTACCGCACGGACGGCACGCCTTATGAGGTGGATCCCCGCTATGTCCTGAAGAAAGCGATCACCGGGGCGCGGGAAATGGGATATACCATGAATGTGGGACCAGAGTGCGAGTTCTTCCTGTTCCACACAGACGACGACGGCCTGCCGACGACGCTGACCCATGAGCAGGGAGGCTATTTCGATGTGGGCCCCATTGATTTCGGGGAGAATGCGAGACGGGATATGGTGCTGACTCTCGAGGAGATGGGATTTGAGATCACATCCTCCCATCACGAGATCGCCCCTGCACAGCATGAGATCGATTTCCGCTATGATGAGGCTCTTGTGACAGCGGACAATCTGATGACATTCAAGATGGTTGTCAAGACGATCGCAAAACGGCACGGACTCCACGCTACGTTTATGCCGAAGCCGAAGAGCGAGACGTACGGTTCGGGGATGCATATCAATCTTTCCCTGAGCAAAGACGGGATAAATGCATTTCAGAGCGCAGATGATAAAAACGGGCTGAGCCGGGAGGGTTACTACTTTATCGGAGGTCTCATGAAACATATGAAGGCGATTACCGCGATCACAAATCCTACGGTAAATTCCTACAAGAGATTTGTTCCCGGATACGAGGCGCCGGTTTATATGGGGTGGTCGTCCAAAACCCGGGGACCGCTGATCCGCGTGACGGAGGGGCGTGGAGAGAACACCAGGATCGAGCTGAGAAGCCCGGACGCTGCGGCAAATCCATATCTTGCGCTGGCGGTTCTGCTGACTGCCGGACTGGACGGAATCCGGAATCAGATTATGCCGCCCGACTGCATTGATGCGAATATCCAGAAAATGACCCCGCAGCAGCGGGAAGCGCTGCATGTCGAGGCGCTGCCGCGGACGCTGGATGAAGCGCTGGATGAACTGGAGAATGATGAGCTGATTCTTGGTGTGCTGGGAGAGAAACTTGCGGATAAGATCATAAGAGCGCGCCGCCAGGAATATCATGAATACTGTATGCAGGTGACAGACTGGGAGATCGCAAATTATCTCTATAAGCTTTAGAAGATGAAAATACAGACTGCAGGAGGTGAAGACCGGTTTGAGCAATATTATCGTGGCGTTCCCGAAGCGTGAAAATGCGGTGGGAATACGGAATGCGCTGGTGCGTTCCGGTATGGAAGTGTCGGCAGTCTGCCTGACCGGGGCAAAAGTCCTGCAGTATGCCGATACGTGGGGCGAGGGCATCGTCATCTGCGGGTACCGCCTGCAGGATATGCAGTATACTCAGCTGCGGGAAATGCTTCCGGAGAGTTTTTCGCTCCTGCTGATCTCCTCGCCGGAGAAATGGGCCGACGGACTGCCGGATGGCGTGATCGGTCTCCCCATGCCGCTTAAAGTGTACGATCTTGTCAATACGGTGGAAATGCTTCTCCAGTCAATGGAACAGAGAAAGAGGAGACGCCGGGAAAAGGGCAGAGTCCGGAACAGCCGGGAAAAGGAGCAGATCGACCAGGCAAAGGCACTGCTCATGGAGAGAAACCACATGTCGGAAGAAGAGGCGCACCGCTACCTTCAGAAGACGAGTATGGAGACCGGAAGAAATATGCTGGAGACGGCGCAGATGGTTCTCACGATTATGAATGAATAAAAAAGCAGAGAGGATTAAGAAATATGCGTTTTACCAAGATGCAGGGACTTGGAAATGATTATGTGTATGTCAACTGTTTTGAGGAAAAGCTGACGGAACCTTCCAAACTGGCGGTCAGGATCAGCGACCGGCATTTCGGCGTGGGATCGGACGGATTGATCCTCATTAAGCCCTCGGATAAGGCGGATTTCGAGATGGAGATGTACAATGCCGACGGCTCCCGCGGAGAAATGTGCGGAAACGGAATCCGCTGCGTGGCGAAATATGTCTACGACTACGGACTGACCGATAAGACCCGGATCTCTGTGGAGACGCTGGGAGGAATAAAACACCTTGATCTTACCGTGAAGGATGGAAAAGTAAGCCTTGTGAAGGTGGACATGGGAAAACCGGTTCTGGAACCGGAGAAAATTCCGGTAAGGGTAGAAGGAAACCGGGCTGTGGACGTGCCGATTCCGGTGAAAGGAAAGAAATACCGCATGACGTGCATTTCCATGGGAAATCCGCACGCCGTGATTTTTGCAGAGGAGGATGTGCGGGAGCTGCCGCTTCACAAAATCGGACCTTTGTTTGAAAATCATGATATGTTTCCGAACCGGGTAAACACAGAATTCGTAAATATACTCGACCGCAATACCGTGCGGATGCGTGTCTGGGAGCGGGGATCGGGAGAAACACTGGCGTGCGGCACCGGGGCGTGCGCGGTGGCGGTAGCCTGCGTGCTGAACGGACGCACCGAAAACAGTGTGACAGTAAAACTCCCCGGAGGAGATCTGCAGATCGAGTGGGATCAGGAAGAAAATACCGTCTATATGACCGGTCCTGCGGAAACGGTGTTTGACGGCGTATGGCTGCAGTGACGGAAAAAATACAGCGAAAAAGCCGAAGTGCCGGGAGTGTGTCCTGGCACTTCAGCTTTTCAGCATGACTTTCTGTCCGTTTACATTAATATTTTCCAGGTTCTGAAATACCCAGTCCCCGGTCTGAGGAGAATATCTTATGATTACCGGAATCCAACAGTCGCGGACGGCCAGATAAAGATACTGACCTGACCTGATGCTGATATTATTCGGTGAATTATCCCCGGTAATATAGATATCTGAGCCAGAGCCTGTTTTTAATACTCCGGTTATCATAATATCACAGCTCCTTTCGTCCGAAATTCAAAGTGAATAAACTCCCGTTTATTACCATTTCAGTCTATATAAAAATTATGAACATTTTATGTTATATTATGTAAAGTTTTTTTAATAAATCATAAAATAAAGATAAATTCAGAAAAAAATACATAAATTAAAAAATATAAAGAATTTAAAAAAAGGGGTTGATTTTTTTGAAGAGTTTGGTATAATAACCATGTTGCTTGCGAGAGCAGCAAAAAATAAATACAACAATGCGGAATGGTGTAATTGGCAGCACAGCAGACTCTGACTCTGTTAGTAGGGGTTCAAGTCCCTTTTCCGTAGCTGGGAATTTGCGAAAAGCAAGTTCCCTATTTTATCGGAGTGTGGCTCAGCTTGGTAGAGCGCTACGTTCGGGACGTAGAGGCCGCAGGTTCAAATCCTGTCACTCCGATTTCAAAAAGCCTTGTAAAAACGGACTTCCTTTACTGTTCGGTTTACAAGGCTTTTCGTTTACCTAATGAATTTGCCTAATATTTTTCTCAGACACTACAGTAAATCATGATATAATCAATGTTGGAATTTAGAAGATAAGGGATGGTCTGTTATGGATTACAAGGAAGTTAAAAAAAACTGGCAGAATAAAAAAATAACTGACGAGGCAGATTTAAAAATAGCATTGGAGAATTTCCGTATTCTGTTTGCCTACAACTCAAATAAAATCGAAAATCCTATGACCACATATCATGATACCCGTGAGATTTTTGAAAATGGACGAGTGGAAAATTACAGTGGAGATCTGAGGACGATCTTTGAAATACAAAATCAAAAAGAGTGCTTTCATTTCCTGACGAAAAAAATTATTGAGCGCAGCCCTCTTGATGAAAATTTAATCAAAGAGATTCACGGGATTTTAATGAAAGGCTGTTACGATCAGACACGTTATGAGAAAGGGGAGCGTCCCGGACAGTACAAAATACATGATTATGTTGTGGGAGATGAAGTTGGAATCGCTCCGGAAGATGTCGCAGATGAAATCAGAGACTTATGCCAACAGGTAAATGAATATGAGGGCAGTGACATTTTAACTGCGGCAGCCTTTTTCCATCTGAGCTTTGAGGCGGTCCATCCCTTTGCAGATGGGAATGGAAGAGTAGGCAGGACACTTTTGAACTATTATTTGATGATACATGATTATCCTCCGACTATTATTTATAATGAGGACAAGGCAACATATTATATGGCGCTTGCGGCTTTTGACAAGACAGGAAAAATAGACGGATTTATTGCGTTTTTGCGGGAGCAGACAGTAAAAACGTGGACAAGAAAAAAGGTGCTTCCGAAGTTGAAAAATCCCTGAACCCGAGTGTGTTCAGGGATTTCTTTTATAAGGGGCAGACAGGAGAGATTTTCCCCCATACCTTGAGCATCCGGCAAAAATCCGCTATAATCTTAAAGGTAAATTTTAGTTGAGACACAACCTTATAGCAGGGAGATTGATGAAAAATGAAGATAGTATTGCAGAATCTTACGAAAAAATTCCCCGCCCGGGGGAAAAAGAGCCGGGGGGACGTTACCGCTGTGGATAACTTTACCTGCGAGATCCCGGACGGAGAACTGATGGGGCTTCTCGGACCGTCCGGATGCGGGAAGAGCACCACGCTGAATATGATCTGCGGGCTGGAGAAGCCCTCGGATGGAAAGATCTTCTTCGGGGAGGAGGATGTGACCGCCCTTGCACCGGAGCTGCGGGGTGTGGGCATGGTGTTCCAGAATTATGCGCTGTACCCCCATCTCACTGTCCGGGATAATATCCGGTTCCCCCTTGAAAACCTGAAAGGGAAGAATAAACTTTCAAAAGAAGAGATGGAAAGGCGGGTGAAGGAGGCGGCAGGTCTGGTGCAGATCGAGGAACTCATGGAGCGCAGACCCAGTGAGCTTTCCGGCGGGCAGCAGCAGCGGGTTGCCATCGCCCGTGCTCTGGTGAAGATGCCCCGGGTGCTGCTCCTGGACGAACCTCTGTCCAATCTGGACGCCCGCCTGCGTCTGCAGACAAGGGAGGAGATCCGGAGAATTCAGAAGAAGACGGGTATCACCACGGTGTTTGTCACCCATGACCAGGACGAGGCCATGAGTATTTCCGACCGGATCGCGGTTATGGATCACGGCGTCCTCATGCAGATGGGAAAACCCCAGGAAGTCTATGACAATCCGGCGAATCTGTTTGTGGCGAAGTTCCTCGGCACTCCGCCGATCAATGTGTTCCGGGGAGAGGTGCGCGGCGGCATGCTCTGCATCGGGGATGCTCCGGTACTTCCGGCGGCAGGTGTTCCTGATCAGGAAGTGTGGGCGGGTATCCGTCCGGAGGGATTTATTCTGAAGGAAGACGGCCCCTTTGCCTGTCAGCTGAACCGGGTGGAGGTTATGGGAAGGGACGTGAGCATCGTGTCCGCCCACAGCGCATGTACCGGTGAGACGGTCCGTTCCATCATCAATGCGGAAAACCATGTGGACACAGGAGTTTCCACGGTGCGTTTTGCGCTGAAGCCGAACAAAGTATTCCTGTTCCACAGGGATACGCAGGAGCGGATTCTTACTGACGCCCGCTGATACGGAAAGGAGAGAGTGACCTGTTATGAACAGCAATAATAAGAAAGCCTGGCTGTATCTTCTGCCTGCGCTGTTGTTTCTCATCGCTTTTCTGGTTTATCCGCTGATCGATGTGTTTATTTATTCCATGGAGGAAGGCTTTAATTTTGCTTCCCAGACATATTTCGGTGTAGGAATCTACAATTTTTCCTACGTGCTTCATGACCCGTATTTCCTGCAGGCGGTGCAGAATACTTTTATACTTGTATTCATCACAGTGCCCGTGTCAACATGTCTGGCACTGCTGATTTCTCTGGGGTTGAGTTCCATAAAGCCGCTGCGGGATCTGTTTCAGACTATTTATTTTCTGCCCTATGTGACGAATACGCTCGCCGTGGGGCTGGTGTTCATGATCCTCTTTCAGAAGACGGAGTACACGGACGGTCTGGTGAATATGGTGATCAATCTGTTCGGGGGAAGTTCCGTGGATTTTATCGACGGGCCCTACTGGGCGAAAATGTTCGTGCTCTGTTTCTACACCGTGTGGGTGGTCATGCCCTTTAAGATTCTGGTGCTCACAAGCGCCCTGGCGTCTGTGAACCAGGATTACTACAAGGCGGCGCGGGTGGACGGGACGCCTCGGCTGCGCATCTTTACGAAGATCACGCTGCCCATGATCTCACCTATGATCTTCTACCTGGTGATTACGGGTTTTATCGGAGCGTTCAAGGCATACAGCGACGCGGTGGCTCTGTTCGGCACGGATCTGAACGCGGCGGGGATGAACACCATTGTAGGATACGTCTACGACATGCTGTACGGAGACAGCGGCGGCTATCCGTCCTATGCTTCGGCGGCTGCCATCATCCTGTTTGTCATCGTGCTCACGATTACCTGCATCAACCTTCTGGTGAGCAGGAAGAAAGTTCAGTATGAAAGGAGATGAGCGGAAATGGAACAGACGGATTTTGAAAAAGTACAGAAAAAGACGGAGCGGCAGAATGCAGTGCGGAAAGCCGTCACCTACATTCTCCTGACCCTGTGGGCGCTGATCGTCCTCTTCCCTTTTTACTGGATGGTGCTGACCTCGGTGAAGAGCTACGGAGCATATAATGCGGAACACACGCCTTCCTTCTTTACGCTTTCGCCCACGCTTCAGAACTATGTGGATGCATTTACCACAGTGCCGCTGGTCGGCTACCTTTTAAATACCGTGATCTTTGCACTGCTGACCACAGTGCTCATGGTGGTGGTCAGCACACTGGCGGCATACGCCCTCGCCCGCCTGCAGTTCAGAGGAAAGAACCTGGTGTTTACCCTGTTCCTGGCGTTGATGATGATCCCCAGTGAACTGGTGGTTATCACCAATTTTGTGACCATAACGAACATGGATCTGAGAAACACCATGACAGGTCTGGTGCTGCCCTCGGTTACATCGGTATTTTACATTTACCTGCTCAAGGAGAATTTTGAACAGGTGCCCGATGAGCTGTACCGGGCGGCGAAAGTGGACGGCACTTCGGATCTGAAATACCTGTGGAAGGTGATGATCCCCATCTGCCGTCCGACGATCGTAACCATCACTATCCTGAAGATTATCGAGTGCTGGAATTCCTATGTATGGCCCCGGCTGATCACGGACGATCCGGCATACTATCTGGTGTCGAACGGAATCCAGGAGATCCGGGAAAACGGGTTCGGACGCGAGAATATCCCGGCGATGATGGCGGCGGTGGTTGTCATATCCGTGCCGCTGATCATCCTTTTCCTTGTGTTCCGCAGGAAGATCATGGAGGGTGTGTCAAGAGGAGGTATGAAAGGATGAAAAGACCAGGAAGAATGTCGGGGAAAATGCCGGAAAGAATACTTGCGGTCCTGCTTGCGGCTTCCCTGTGTGGGGCGGGACTCTCCGGATGCCACGGCAGAGAGGAAGAGCCGGCAGAGTTTACTGTACCCGAAGAGTTTGACGCATCCGGGAACTATGAGATTACATTCTGGGCGAAGAATGACACCAATAAGAGCCAGACGGATATTTACAGAGAGGCGATTGCAGACTTTCAGGAACTGTACCCCAATATTACGGTGGATCTCAGGCTCTATACAGACTACGGGGACATTTACAATGACGTGATCACAAATATCGCCACAGACACCACGCCCAATGTCTGTATCACCTACCCGGATCATATCGCTACTTACCTCACCGGGCAGAATGTTGTGGTTCCCCTGGATGATCTGATGGCGGATGAGACATACGGTCTGGGCGGGAGCGGGCTGCTTTTCCAGTCGCCCACGCAGTCCCAGATTGTTCCCCAGTTCCTAGAGGAGTGCAGGATCGGAGGAAACTATTATGCGCTGCCTTATATGCGCTCCACGGAAGCCTGCTATATCAATAAAGACTATGTGGAAGCACTGGGCTATACAGTGCCGGATGTGCTGACCTGGGATTTCATCTGGGAGGTGTCGGATGCGGCGGCAAAGAAAAATCCGGACGGCACATATGCCCTGAACGGGCAGGATGTCATGATCCCGTTTATTTACAAGTCTACGGACAATATGATGATACAGATGCTGAAGCAGCAGGGGGCAGGGTACTCTACGGATAACGGAACAATTGAGATCTTTAATGATACGACAAAGGAGATTCTGTATACTGTGGCGGAACATACGGGAACCGGAGCGTTTTCCACATTCAAGATATCCGGTTATCCGGCAAACTTTCTGAATGCAGGGCAGTGTGTGTTTGCCATTGATTCTACGGCGGGGGCAACCTGGATGGGAAGCGACGCCCCGCTGGTGGATATCGCGGAGGAGGCGCTTACGCAGTTTGAGACAGAGGTCCGCATGATCCCCCAGTATGATCCGGAGCATCCGCAGATGATTTCCCAGGGACCGTCTGTGTGCATTTTCAATAAGGATGATCCTCAGGAAGTGCTGGCGTCCTGGCTGTTTACCCAGTATCTTCTGACAAATGACGTTCAGATCGCCTACTCGGAGACAGAAGGATACGTACCGGTAACGACAGTGGCCCAGGAGTCGGAGGAATATCAGGACTATCTCTCGAGGGCGGGAGAGGACAATGACCGGTATTATGATGTGAAGATCAGGGCAGCCGAGCTTCTGCTGGAACACGAGAACGATACGTTTGTGACTCCGGTGTTCAACGGATCTACATCTCTGAGAGATGCGGCGGGGCAGATGATCGAGAATGTGACCAAGTCCATCCGCAGGAAAGAGACAGTGGATGACACGTATATCCGGAATCTGTACAGTGACGTGACAGCGCTGTATCATCTGAATGACAGCAGCGGTCTGGCGGGAGGCAAGGCGGATCTGGGACCGCTTCCCGGGACAGCCGTAGCTCTTATTGAGGGAATCGCGGCAGTCTGGGTGCTGATCATCCTTTATCTGATCCGCTCGAAAGTGAAAGAACGCAGCAGGTGTTGACTTCCCTGTTTTTTTGACTATAATAATATTGTTGCACAAGAACTGTGCCGGTGTCCGGCACTGAGCAATCAGAAAAGGAGATTATTATGAAGAAGAAAGTATTAACTACGTTACTGGCGCTTACCCTGGTGCTCGCTCTGGGCGGCTGCGCAGGCGGCGGAAACAGCGATACGACCGGTGACAACACAACAGCAGAAGACAACACGCAGGATCAGGCAGACGGCGCAGACGATGCGGCTGCAGAGGTTATGAGCTATGATGAATATATGGCTGCGGCTGTTGACACGGAGGTTACAGTAGAAGCTTATGTCCAGGCAACACAGTCCTGGTGGGAAGACAAGGCTACGATCTATGCACAGGATAAGGACGGCGGATATTTCTTCTATGACACAGCATGTTCAGAAGAAGATTACGCGAAGCTTGTACCGGGAACGAAGATCCGTGTAACCGGATACAAGACAGAGTGGTCCGGCGAGGTGGAGATCCAGGAGGGAACCTTTGAGTTCGTGGACGACGGGGATACCTATGTGGCGGATCCTGTCGATGTGACAGAGTTCCTTGGAACAGATGAGATTGAATCCTACCAGAACCAGTTTGTGGCTTTTAAGGGTATGACAGTTGAAGCGTCCAGCGATGCAAGTGGAAATGAGGCAGCATTTTTATACAACTATGACGGATCCGGTACAGACGGTGACGACCTGTATTTCAATGCATCTTACAACGGACAGACTTATACATTTACCATCGAGTCCTATCTGTGCGACAGCAGCACGGAGGTCTATGCGGCAGTGAAAAACCTTCAGATCGGTCAGGTGATTGATATGGAAGGATTCCTGTACTGGTATGAGGGCGTGAATCCGCACATCACTTCTGTTACGGTAGTACAGTAGCAGCGGAAAGCACCAGCAGCCGGCTGAAAACAGAATAACTGAATTTGCATGAGATAATTTTTACATGGGATAAGAAATGCCGTGCCGGAATCTGTCAGAACCGGTGCGGCATTTTTCTCTGATATCCCCTGTTTTCAGTGGAGGGAGACGCCGGAAATCGCAGGGCACAATTTGGATTCGGCACTTGATGATGCCGGGAAAACATTATATAATAGCTACAGTCAGTACAAAGATAACTTTTTTCAGAGGAGTGGAATAAGGGTATGTTTGAACATATAAGAGATTGGATCGAGGAGCATAAGGTTCAGACGGTCGGAATCGCCATTGCCGTGGTTATTGCGGCAGGCGGCGTTACTACGGCTGTTGCTTATTCGGCAGGCGTTTTTGACGGGCTTCTACCGACTTCCGCGGAACTGCCAAAGGAGGAGGAGAAGAAGGCGCACCCGCCGGTGATCGCTCTCTACAGTGATACGATTGTCACGGGAATCAATGCGGAGGTCAGCCTTCAGGACAAAGTGATCGAGTCCATTTACGCGGAGGCAGGCGTGAAGGATATTACCATCGAGGCGGCGAACGAGGCGCAGAAGAATAATGTGGCTGTCACGGACATTGAGGACCGGGAAGAGAGAAACGGCGTTCCTGCCAAGCAGATCCGGTTTTCGGCGGAAGGAACTTACACGGTGAATATAACTGTAACTGATCAGGAAGATTCCCAGACGGTAAAGTCGGTGACATTTGAGGTGGGAAATGAGCTCATGTCCTATGTGCAGGGCATTCAGGCGTGGTCTGTTGAAGCCGGGGCGGCAGATACGGATTTCATGTCGGGAGTGACGTGGAATGAGGATTACGTGGCGTCCGTGACTGTGGATGCATCCAACGTGGACACGGCGACCCCGGGCACATACGCCCTGATTTACCGGATTACGGCAACAGACAGACTGGGCGGGACTTCCCTGGAAAAGACGGTGAACGCCACGGTGACAGAGCCGCCGAAAGAGGAAGAGCCGGAAGAAGAACACGTACATAACTTTAATATCCCCATCCGTACAACCGTTGAACATCCGGCGGAGACGCATACGGAGAGACAGTGGGTTGTGGATCAGGCGGCATGGACGGAGACCCAGACCATCGATCATCCGGAGGAAGGACATTATGAGGATGTTCTTGTATCCGGGGCAAGGGATGCGGTCGTTTGTACTGCCTGTGGTGCAGAGATTACTGGCAATGTGGACGCACATCTGCAGGCACATGCAGATGCGGGGGAGCCAGCGGGAACGGAGACGGTTCACTATGAGGCGGTTTACGAGCAGCGCTATGTGGTAGACCAGGAGGCGTGGACAGAGACCAAGACCATTGAGCATCCGGAGCAGGGGCACTACGAGGATGTCACCGTCGTGGACCGGGAAGCATGGACGGAAACCCGTGTGACCGGATACCGGTGCGCATGCGGGGCAGTAGAATGATTTCCGGCAGAGAAATCGCAGCAGGAGCAAAGCAGGTACAGGATATGGAAAAAGCAGTCTTATTTGACATAGACGATACATTATACGATCAGACACAGCCGTTTGTCCGTGCATACGGACAGTATTTCGGAGACCGGTTTGATATAGATGCAGAGAAGATATTCCCGGTTACGCGAAAATACAGCGATCAGGTCTATGGCAGGGCGATGGCCGGAGAGATCACGATGGAAGAACTCTACGTATATCGTGTACAGAAGGCGTTTGAGGAGTTCGGAATCTCGATTTCGAGGGAGGAAACCCTGGCGTTTCAGGAGGTCTATGCCGGATGCCAGAAACATATCAGTATGACGGAGCGGATGAAGAGGATCTTGAGCTTCTGCTCCGGGCGGGTGAAGGTGGGGATTATCACAAACGGCCCCTCGCAGCATCAGTGGAATAAAGTGAGAAGCCTGCAGGCGGATCAGTGGATTCCCGCAGCGAATATCTTTGTGTCGGCGGATGTGGGAGCAGAGAAGCCAAGGCGGGAGATTTTTGAATACGCGCAGAAATCCATGCAGCTCGACGGGACGGAAGTTTATTTCGTCGGAGATTCCTATGACAGTGATATGGCAGGAGTCATGAATGTGGGATGGAAAGGAATCTGGATGAACCGCCGGGGACACCGGATCCCGGAAGGCGGAAGAACACCGGATTTTACCGTGACTTCCGAGGAAGAACTGGAAGAACTGCTACATGAGCTCCTTGCAGGAGAGAAGAACTGAGAAAATAAACAGCGCTCTACAGGAAATTATTTCCTGTGGGGCGCTGTTCTGCAATATTTTTAAGACATTTTTCCGGGATGCCATGCAAGCCGTATACTGGATACATGATGCTCCCCGGTCATCCAGTCCACATCGTTTGTGATCCAGTCCATGATCTCCAGCTGACGGGTCTCCCAGGCGATGGTGGATTCGCGCGCTTCGGGCGTCTCTTCTACTTCCATGGTTGTATCGATCTCATCATAGCCGAAGATATAGCCGCCGGCACTCCAGATGCTGAAATTGCTGTCCGGCCCCGGATCGACGGTGTCGCCGCGCTGTGCGATCAGTCCGTCATGGCGTGCCTTATATTCCTCTTCGCAGCCGGGTTTGAGCTTTGTCATGAACATCCGGTGGCGGATCAGTTCCTTGCTCTCGCGGACGATACCGAAGTTATGATACATCAGTCTCATATCCTTTCCCGGAGTGGAGATCCAGGTGTAGAGCCCTTCGCTGTCCATCTCCCGCATCAGGCTGTCTGCTTCTGATGCATCGGCCTCTGACGGGCGGACGCCGTCGTCACATTCATAGTAGACAAACACAAGGGATTCTGCGTTCCAGATGCTGAAATTGCGGATGCCTGTCCGGTCCAGCAGCCGGGTGGTACGATCCCAGACCTCTCCCAGTTTTTTTCGATAGTCATTCATTTTTCCGTCGTTGATCTTTACGGCAAGAGCATGTCGTTCCATTTTAAAATCCTCCTGAAAAGATATTGATTTTCGTATAATTAAGTATATCATGGTATTAGGAAAAAGACACGTGAAAAAGTAACACCCGAACCGGGAAATGGAAACCGGGAAATGGAAAGGAGAAAAGATGAAGCAGATCATGGAAGAATCCGGTGTGTTCCAGTATGGAACCGTGGATACAGATCAGATTCGGTTCCTGCAGGAAGTGCGGGGAATGTACTTATCCGGACGCTCCCTGCCGTTTCCCGGAGCGGGCCCACGGTTCTCTGGAAGGATACGGAATCATGGTGAGTGAGCTTGCCGGACAGGCGGGAATCCGTTATATCAACGGAACAAACACGGTTACATATTTCGGCGGACTGCTGATACCGTAAAGTGCGGTAAAAAGGACCGCGCATCTGAAAGGACGGATGTCACTTTCGGATGCGCGGTCTCTGTTCAGCTTCAGTCTGTTCTGTTTTATACGTATTTCTCAAGTGTTGCCCTTACGGCGCCTTTTCCTGCAATCATTTCTGAGAAGTACTGGCATACAAGCGGAGCCAGGCCGACTTCAAACAGGTTTACGCCGAAGATCTTGTCGTTCTCAAGAACCGGTTTTAATACTTCTTCCGCATTTATCGTGTCTCCCAGTTTGATGGAAGCTACATACGGGCATACCGTGTCGAGAAGCGGATCCGGGCTGAGCTCGAAAGCATTGCCCTCATCGTCGATTGCCATCAGGTAGCGGAGCCATCCTGCAAATACAAGCGGGATGCGCTTTAAGTCTGCCACATTCAGTGTATCGGACTTCTGGTAAGCCTTGATGGTCTCACCGAAGCGGATTGCCAGCTTCTGGGATGTGTCTGTGGCGATTCTCTGCGGGGTATCCGGCATGAACGGGTTCGGGATGCGGACATTGAGAACCGTATCGATGAACTCCTTCGGATCAAGGATGCCCGGATTTACAACAACCGGAAGTCCCTCTTCGTATCCGATGATCTCAACCAGTTTCTTCAGGACAGGATCCTTCATTTCCTTGGAAATGAGGTCATATCCCAGCAGGCATCCGAATACCGCCAGTGTGGTGTGCAGCGGGTTCAGACAGGTGCAGACTTTCATCTTCTCCACCTTGTCCACGGTCTCGCGGTCTGTAAAGATCAGTCCGCCTTTTTCCAGTGCGGGACGTCCGTTCGGGAAAGCGTCCTCGATTACAAGGTACTCGCATTCTTCTGCGTTTACGAACGGAGCCACGTAAGTATTCTTGCTTGTGATAACAGGCTCAAGTTCTTCCACGCCGTCCTTTTTGAGGATCTCTTCCACGGAAGCATTCGGCCGCGGCGTGATCTTGTCGATCATGGTCCAGGGGAAGGACACCTTCGCCGGATCCGTCACATAAGCATAGAACCCTTTTTCGGCAGTTCCATTGTCTTCCCATGCTTTTGCAAATGCTGTAATGGCAGTGTAGAGCTTGTCTCCGTTGTGAGAGCAGTTGTCCATGCTGACCATGGCCATCGGTTTTGCGCCTGCGGTAAATCTTGTGTACAGAAGAGCGGCAACTTTTCCGATATAGCTGTCCGGTTTCTCCGGCCCTTTCTCCATATCTGCGGTCACGGCCGGAAGCTGTTTTCCTTTGCCGTCAACCAGGCTGTACCCTTTTTCCGTGATCGTAAATGTTGCCATCTGGAGAGAATCTTTTGTGAAGATCTCTTTGAGGCGTCCGAACTCTGCCGCGTTGTCCGAATCCAGTGTAAGAGATTCCATCACGCTTCCGACCACGGTTTTCTCAACATTGCCGTCGGCTTTCAGTGTCACGAGGATTGTGTAGTCATCGTGAGGATGATTCATTTTCTCAATGATTTCATAGTCGTAGCCTTCCGCAACGGTCAGTCCTCTGTCGAGAACACCTTCATTTAAAAGGTTCTGCACCACATTTGCCTGGAAGGCGCGGAAAATGTTTCCGGCTCCGAAGTGAATCCAGAAGGGATTCTCTTTTGTGGCAGCCATCACTTTTTCCCGGTCAAATTCCGGGAGTTTATATCCTTTGGAGGTCCATTCCTCTCTGTTTTTTAATCCTGCTTCGCTAAGCTGCATGTCTATCTCGCTCCTTTCTCGATAGCTTCCCAGAGTCCCTGAAGGTAAGTCGCACCAAGCGCGCGGTCATAGAGACCATATCCCGGCATTGCAACCTCGCCCCAGATCATACGTCCGTGGTCCGGGCGGATCGGTCCGTCAAAGCCGATCTCATAGAGAGCCTTCATGATCTCATACATGTCAAATGTTCCGTCAGAGGAGAGATGCGCTGCCTCTTCGAAGTTGGTCGGTGTGATGAACTTCAGGTTGCGGACATGTGCAAAATGAATTCTTCCTTTCAGGGAACGGATCATATCCGGCAGGTCGTTCTCAAGATTTGTTCCGTAGGAACCGGAGCAGAAAGTAACACCGTTGTGCGGATTGTCTACCATGTGCATCATGCGCAGGATGTTCTCCTTGTTGGTGATGATACGCGGAAGCCCGAATACGCTCCATGCGGGATCGTCCGGATGGATTGCCATGTTGATGTCGTATTTGTCGCAGACGGGCATGATTCGCTCGAGGAAATATTTCAGGTTCTCAAAGAGTTTCTCATTGTCAATATCTTTGTACATCTCGAAGAGCTCTTTTACATGCGCCATACGCTCCGGCTCCCAGCCCGGCATTACTGTTCCGTTCATATCGCCGGAGATGGAATTAAACATGTCTTCCGGATTCAGGGCATCGACTGCTTCCTGTGTGTAGGCAAGGACAGTGGATCCGTCCGGCCTTACTCTTGCCAGCTCGGTTCTTGTCCAGTCGAATACCGGCATGAAGTTGTAGCAGACAAGATGCAGGTCTTCCAGTCCGAGGTTCTCCAGAGTCTCGATATAGTTGTCGATATATTTGTCTCTGTCAGCGGAACCTGTCTTGATGGCATCATGTACGTTGACGCTCTCGATTCCCGCCACATGAAGTCCTGCCGCTTCTACTTCCTCTTTCATTGCGCGGATGCGCTCCCTGCTCCATACCTCTCCCGGCTGGGTGTCATAAAGAGTTGTGATAACTCCTGTAACTCCCGGAATCTGGCGGATCTGCTGCAGTGTTACAGTGTCGAATTTCGAGCCGTACCATCTCAGTGTCATTTCCATAATTTCTACCATCCTTTCTTTTTTCGATTATGGCTTGTTTCTTATGTCCTTATTATATTTGATAATGGGGAAAAAGCCAATTGAAAGAGTTGTTGCGCACATTGCAAAAATTGCAGTATTGACTAAGGGGGAGTGAAAAATACATGGACAGGCAGTTTGGTAACGGAAAATTAACAATATTTAAAGAATGCTAACATCTTTTTTAAGAATTGTCGGTTATAATAGTGCTGTAATACATATCAGGTAAGGTGACAGTAAAATGCTAAAGAAAAATAATGGAAAATACAATATCAATTCGCTTATATTATGCGGACTGGTATTTTTTGTGATAGCTGCGACGGCGTTCTGTATGGTAGTGAACAGCCGCGAGGCGGCAGAGGAAAAACAGAGGATTGCGGCGGAGAAAAAGGCCGAAGAAGATAAAAAGGTGGCTGAGGAAGCAGCGGCGGCCGCGGCGCAGAAGGCAGCGGAAGAAAGAGCGCAGTCAATGTCTGTTCAGCCGGGGGTTCCGGTGGGAACGACAGAAGTCAATTCGGATGAAAAAGTGGTATATCTGACCTTTGATGACGGACCGTCGGAGAATACTCAGAAGGTACTCGATATTCTGGCGCAGTATGATGTAAAGGCAACCTTTTTCGTGACCGGTGCCCATGAGGAACTCAGACCCCTGATTAAAACCGCTTACGACGCGGGTCATACTATCGGGCTGCATACATATAGCCACGATTATGCAAAGGTATACGCTTCGGTTGACTCTTATTTTTCAGATCTGGAGCAGATCGGGGAAGTGGTGAAGGAACAGATCGGTTTTGTCCCCTGTTTTATCCGTTTTCCCGGCGGTGCGTCCAATACGGTGTCGAGAAAATACTGTGAAGGTATCATGACGGCACTGAGCCAGCAGGTTCTGGAAAAAGGTTATCAGTATTATGACTGGAATGTGAGCAGCGGTGACGGCGGCAGCGGCTGTACAAAAGATGAGATTATCGCCAACTCCGAAACGGACAAGTACAGCCATGTAATGCTCCTGTTCCACGATGCGGCGACGAAGAATGCCACGGTGGAAGCACTGCCAAGTATTATCGAATATTATAAAAACCTCGGGTATGAGTTCCGGGCGATTGACCGGAACAGTTATGTGTCTCATCATGCGGTGAATAATTAGATGGGAAAGATTTATCGACGAACTCCCCCTTTCTGTGATATGATAATGATCAGATTGTTGAGCAGAAAGGGGGATTTTGTGTGCATTTTAATATGTCCCGGTTTGATTCATACCGTGAGGATAATCGCCGCGAAGTAAAAAAAGCAAAAGGATTCTTTTTAAGCTGGAGGGAATTACAAGAGTTGATGACACGCCGGTGCATAAAGCACTGCGGGAAGCGCTGGCAAACTGTATTGTCAATACAGATTTCTATTTCCCCCGGGGAATTGTAATCAGAAAAGATGCTGAATCCATTATTCTGGAGAATCCGGGAAGTATCCGCATCGGAAAAGAGCAGATGTTAAAAGGCGGAATTTCAGATCCGAGAAATAAAGCCCTGATGAAAATGTTTAATCTGATCGGTATTGGAGAAAGAGCCGGAAGCGGAGTACCTGACATTTACAGTGTGTGGGAACAGCAGGGATGGGAAAGTCCTGAAGTAATGGAAGAATACGGACCGGATCGAACAATATTGAAATTATCATTTATAAAAAGCGCTGATAAAAAAGCGCTGATAAAAAGCGCTGATAAAAAAACGCTGATAAAAAGCGCTGATAAAAAGAAACTTACAAAAAAAACCAGACAACAACTGGAAGAAATAGTGGAATGGATGGAGCCGGACAGAGAGTACAGAGTAGTTGAAATAGCTGATTTTCTTGGAATTAAAGAGACAAGGGCGCGTGAATTGATAAGAGAATTGATACGTCTTGAGAAAGTAAGCGCGATGGGGAAAAATAAAGGGCGCAGATACAGAAAAAAGCAGTAAAGCAGGAGAAGAAAGATTCGTGAACGGTTGCTGTGTTGGAAATGAAAGTGCAGACAGCATTCACTTATACCCCTTTCTGTGATATGATTATATCTATGTGATCATAGAACAGAAAGGGGTATTTCTATGGGAAATACGTTAAAACATATAACCCTGGGGCTCGTCGCCCACGTCGATGCGGGGAAGACTACGCTTTCCGAGGGAATGCTGTATCTCGCCGGTATCACCCGGAAACTGGGGCGCGTGGACCACGGGGACGCCTTCCTTGATACTTATGAACTGGAACGGGAGAGGGGGATCACGATTTTTTCCAAGCAGGCGGTCTTCCCGTGGAACGATGCGGAGATTACGATTCTGGATACACCGGGGCATGTGGATTTCTCTGCGGAGATGGAGAGGACGCTGCAGGTGCTCGACTATGTGGTGCTTGTGATCAGCGCGCTGGACGGCGTGCAGGGGCACACGGAGACGTTGTGGAGGCTTTTAAAGCGCTACGAGATCCCGACGTTTATTTTTGTCAACAAGATGGATCAGGAAGGCGCAGACAGGGAGAGGATTCTCGCACAGCTCAGGGCGCGGTTCGGCGACGGGTGCATTGATTTCGGAGGACTTTCAGGTAATGCGGACATGCTCGAAGATCTGGCGGTCTGCGACGAGGTGATGATGGAGGAGTTCCTTGAGCACGGGACAATAGGCCGGGAGACAATACGCCGGGTGATTCGTGAAAGACATGTGTTTCCCTGTTATTTCGGATGTGCCCTGCGCGCGGAAGGCATAGAGGAACTTCTGGACGGGATTACGGAGTATGCATTCTGTCCGCAGTATCCGGAGACATTTGGCGCCAGAGTCTATAAGATTGCCCGGGATGATCAGGGATCAAGGCTGACTTATATGAAAATTACAGGGGGAAGCCTTCGGGTAAAGGAGACGGTTCCCGGAATCCAGGAGAAGGTCAACCAGATCCGGATTTATTCCGGGGCGAAATACGAGATGGTGCAGGAGGCGCTTCCCGGCCAGATCTGTGCGGTGACAGGACTGGACAGCACACGTCCCGGACAGGGGCTGGGTGAGGAAGAAGAGGCGGAAATGCCGGTGCTTGAACCGGTTCTTACTTATCGGATCGAACTGCCGGATGAATGTGATCCCCACACCATGCTCCGATCTCTGCGCCAGCTTGAGGAGGAAGAACCGGAACTTCATATTGTATGGGAGGAGAAACTGGGCGAAATCCATGCAAAGCTGATGGGAGAGGTGCAGATCGAAGTACTCCGCAGGCAGATCAAAGAACGGTTTGGCGTCAGTGTGACCTTCGGGGAAGGAAGTATTGTCTATAAAGAAACAATCGGCACGGTGGTTGAGGGCGTGGGACATTTCGAGCCTCTGCGCCACTATGCCGAAGTACATCTGAAAATGGAGCCGGGCGAGCGGGGCTCGGGGCTGCAGTTTGCCTCCGAGTGCAGTGAGGACATTCTGGACCGGAACTGGCAGCGGCTGATCCTGACCCATCTGGAGGAAAAAGAACACCGGGGCGTGCTGACCGGTGCGGCAGTTACAGACATGAAGATTACGCTGATTTCCGGGCGGGCCCATCAGAAACATACCGAGGGCGGAGATTTCCGGCAGGCTACATACCGGGCGGTCAGACAGGGGCTTATGAAGGCGGAGAGTATCCTTCTGGAGCCATATTATGCATTCCGGATGGAGCTGCCCGCCGGAAATGTAGGACGTGCCATGACCGATATCCGCCGGATGTCAGGGACATTTGACACCCCGGAGACGGACGGGGACAGTGCGGTGCTGACAGGGAGCGTGCCGGTGGAAACCATGCGGGGATATCAGACGGAATTTGCCGCTTACACAGGCGGAAGAGGAAGACTTTCCTGCGTCCTGAAAGGATACGATGTGTGCCACAATGCGGATGAGGTGATTGCGGCTGCGGATTATGATCCGGAGGCAGATCTGGAGAATCCGGCAGGTTCCGTGTTCTGCGCCCATGGAGCAGGATTCGTTGTGCCATGGTATGAGGTGGAGAATTACATGCATTTGGAAGGCATGCAGGAAGAGCGGGGGACTGACGAAAATGATGATTCCGGCGAAAACATACACCCCGGCGGAATTTCCGGAGGCCCGGGAGGATACAGAAGAATCGCCGGTCAGGAAAGACGGCAGATCGAGCTGACCAGGGAGGAGCTGGACGCCATCTATGTGAGAACACCGGATCCGGTGAAACGAAAAGTGAGCAGTACCCCGGTCACTGTGCGTGCAAAGAACCGGAACGAGAGTGCGGAAGCAGAAGGCTCCGCGCAGAATGACAAATGGGCGCAGCGCCGGCGGGACAGGGGCGCCGGGGAAGAGTATCTTCTTGTAGACGGCTACAATATTATTTTTTCCTGGGAGGAGTTAAAGGATCTGGCTGATACAGATATCGGCGCTGCCCGGGGAAAACTGATGGATCTGCTCTGCAATTACCAGGGATACCGGAAGTGTACGCTGATTCTTGTGTTTGACGCATACAAGGTGGAAGGAAATCCCGGAGAGGTGATGAAATATCACAATATCTATGTGGTTTACACAAAGGAGGCGGAGACTGCGGATCAGTATATCGAAAAGACCGTGCGGAAGATTGCCCGGCAGGCGCAGGTTACAGTGGCTACTTCCGATGCCCTGGAACAGGTGATTATCCTCGGTCAGGGAGCGCGCCGGATGTCGGCGCCGGGACTGAAAGAAGAAGTGGAACTGGCGATTTCGGAAATGCGGGGGGAGCATCTTGGAAAAGGAGAGACTCTGAGAAATTATCTTTTCAATTACCTGGAAAAGGATACGGCGAAAATTATGGAGAGTGTGCGGCTTGGAAAAGAAAAACTGGACTGATTAAAAAAGTTAGAACTGGACATTTTAATAACACCAGTCAGGTGCTAGTATACCAGTATTGAAAGAAGCAGGAGGCTGGTTGATTATGGAAAGAAGAAATGAAACAGTGGTAAAGCTTGCGCAGACCGCGCTTATGGCGGCGCTCTGCTTTGTATCATTTACCTATCTGCAGATAAAAATACCGGTAGGAGACGGCGCTACATCGATTCATATCGGAAATGCATTCTGTGTGCTCGGCGCCCTGATCCTGGGAGGCTGGTATGGCGGACTGGCAGGTGCTATCGGCATGTCGATTGCCGACATTCTGGATCCGGTTTATATTGTGGAGGCTCCGAAGACGTTTGTCCTGAAACTGTGTATCGGACTTATTGTGGGACTGGTGGCTCACCGTTTCGCAAAGATCAATGAGAGCACGGATCGGAAATATGTGTTACGCTGGAGTATTATCGCATCGATTGCAGGGTTGGGATTTAATGTGATCGCAGATCCTCTGGTGGGATACTTTTACAAACAGTTCATTCTCGGACAGCCCCAGGAGATGGCTGCCACACTGGCAAAAATCGGAACTGCTGCTACATTTATCAATGCGGTGGTATCCACGGTTCTCGTGGGAGTGCTGTATATGGCGCTGCGTCCGGTGCTGATGAAGACAGGGATGATTCACGCGGGTACGGGACGGGTGAAAGAAGCCTGAGAGCAGACTTGAGAGAGTCAGTTGACAAGAGAAAAGAAAAGCTATGGGAAAACCGGCTCCGGCAGGATCTGAAAAGAGAGAAAATAACAGATTCTGCCGGGGCATTTTTTATCTGCGGACGGTTTACGGATGAGAGAATTAATGTTATGATAATAGGCAGAAAATCAAAGAGAGAGAGGTTATGGAGATGAGGTGCATCAACTGTTATCAGGAGATACCTGACGGCTCAAAATTCTGTCCCCATTGCGGCGCACAGCAGCCGGTATCCGGAAATCAGGCAGGTACAGATACATATCAGAACACACAGTACAGCGATGCTGACAGCGGGCAGCAGAATGCGCAGTACAGTGATCCGGACGGCGCCCGGTACAGCGGGCAGCAGAACACACAGTACAATACGCAGAACAGTACGCAGTATCAGTATGCGCAGTATAATCACGAGGAGCCGGTAAACTGGATTCCGTATCTGATCCTGTCGATTATTTCTACAGTATGCTGCTGTATTCCGGTCGGTATCGTGGCTATTTTCTATACGGTTAAGATTAATACGGCAGTTTCTTCCGGAGATGCTGAGAGTGCGAGACATGCGGCGAATATGGCAAAGATCTGGATTATTGTCGCTGTCGTGGTAGGAATCGTGGTGGATCTGATTGCGTATTTCGTTTTCGGAATGATCGGTGAAATCGGGTATTATTACTACTATTGAGAAAGATGGAAAATACCGATAATAGATGGAAAATATCAATATTATAAGAAAAATGTTCCGGGAGAGCGTAAGGATGCGGATTGCCCTGACGGCGGGAATATGCGCTGTACTGGCGGCAGGAGCTCTGTTCCTGTATTTTCACAGCCCGTTTCAGCATCCCATTCCCTGCGTTTTTTATCTGATGACGGGACTGTACTGCCCCGGATGCGGCGCCGGGCGGGCCTGCTATTTTATCCTTCACGGAGAGTTCCTGAAGGCGTTCGGGTATAACCCGCTGATGGTGATTGTCCTGCCGTTTATCGGACTCTACATTGTGGCACGGGGAATCGACTGGACTGTGACGGGAGGAAATCATGTGGACGGGAAGATCAGCGCGAAGTTTCTGCTCACTGTACTGGTGGTGATTCTGATATATGGCGTGCTGAGAAATATCCCGGCATTTCCCTTTACCCTGCTGGCACCCGGCGGCATCACGGCAGTGTTAGGATGATTGAAGATATATTATGGAGGAAAAAAGATGATTAACAAACTGGTTGAAAAGATCAAAAAGACGAAAGCCCCGATCGTGGTGGGACTTGACCCGATGCTGAGCTATATTCCGCAGCATATTCAGGAAAAGGCATTCAAAGAATATGGCGAGACGCTGGAGGGAGCAGCGGAAGCGGTCTGGCAGTTCAACAAAGAGATCGTTGACAAGACGTATGACCTGATTCCGGCAGTAAAACCGCAGATTGCCATGTATGAGCAGTTCGGTATCCCGGGACTTATGGCGTTTCAGAAGACGGTAGACTACTGTAAGTCAAAAGATCTTGTAGTGATCGGTGATATCAAGAGAGGCGATATCGGCTCCACTTCTGCGGCATATGCGGCAGGACACATCGGACGGGTGAAAGTGGGCAGCAAAGAGTATGTTCCCTTTGGTGAAGATTTTGTAACTGTGAATCCGTATCTCGGATCAGATGGTGTAAAACCATTTATCGATGTGTGCAAGGCGGAGAAGAAGGGACTGTTCATCCTTGTGAAGACGTCCAATCCGTCCAGCGGCGAGTTCCAGGACCGCCTGATCGACGGACGCCCGCTCTATGAGCTTGTAGGTGAGAAAGTTGCAGAGTGGGGCGCTGACTGCATGGGTGATGAGTACAGCTATATCGGTGCGGTTGTAGGTGCGACTTATCCGGAGATGGGTAAGATTTTAAGAAAGATCATGCCGAAGTCATATATCCTTGTGCCGGGCTACGGCGCACAGGGCGGTCAGGGCAAGGATCTGGTACATTTCTTCAACGAGGACGGTCTCGGCGCTATTGTGAATTCCTCCCGTGGCATCATCGCGGCATATAAGCAGGAATCATATGCACAGTACGGCGAGGAGAACTTCGGCGACGCGTCCAGAGCGGCAGTGGAGGCGATGATCGCGGACATCAGCGGAGCACTGGAAGCGAGGTAGGAGGCTATATGGCAGAAAAGAGAAAAGAAAACGCAGTGGTTATCTCCCAGGAGAAGATCGCTGCAGATATATACAGTATGTGGATCAGGACGGAGGCCGCTGCGACGGCAGTGCCGGGGCAGTTCATCTCAATGTATACGAACGATGGGAGCAAACTGCTCCCCCGTCCCATCAGCATCTGCGAGATTGACAGGGAAAACGGCAGCCTCCGCGTGGTTTACCGGGTGACCGGACCGGATACGGGGACGGCGGAATTTTCCCGGATGAAAGCAGGCGATATCATCCCGGTGATCGGTCCCCTGGGAAACGGATTCCCATATGGAAAGGCGGAAGGGAAACGGGCGTTCCTGATCGGCGGCGGAATCGGTGTGCCGCCCATTCTGGAGCTTGCAAAACAGATGAAATGTGAGAAGAAGCAGATTATCGTGGGGTACAGGAATGCGGAGACATTTCTCCGGGATGAGTTCCAGGCCAACGGCGAGGTTTATATTTCTACTGAGGATGGCAGTGTGGGGACAAAGGGCAACGTGATGGATGCTGTCCGGGAGAATGCTCTTGAAGCGGATATCATATATGCCTGCGGGCCGACTCCCATGCTTCGGGCAATCAAGCAGTATGCACAGGAGAATGGAATCGAGTGCTATATTTCTCTGGAGGAGCGGATGGCATGCGGGATCGGCGCATGTCTGGCATGTGTCTGTCAGTCGAAGGAGATCGACGACCACAGCCATGTGCACAACAAGCGGATCTGTAAGGACGGACCGGTATTTCTGGCTGCGGAGGTGGAGATCTGATGAATACGAAGGTAAATATTGCAGGTGTTGAGTGGAAAAATCCCGTGACCGTGGCATCCGGAACATTCGGGTCCGGTGCGGAGTACGCGGACTTTGTGGATCTGAACCGTCTGGGCGCTGTGACAACTAAGGGCGTGGCAAATGTTCCCTGGGCGGGCAACCCGACTCCCCGTGTGGCGGAGACTTACGGCGGAATGATGAACGCGGTGGGACTTCAGAACCCGGGAATCGATGTGTTCTGCGAGCGGGATATTCCGTTTCTGAAAAAATACGACACAAAGATCATCGTAAATGTCTGCGGCCGGTCTGAAGAAGATTACTGTGAGGTGGTTGAGCGCCTGGCAGATGAAGATGTGGATATGCTGGAGATCAATATCTCCTGCCCCAATGTCAAAGAGGGCGGCATCGCTTTCGGACAGAATCCGAAGGCGGCGGAAGCAATCACGAAAGCTGTGAAAAAATATGCAAAGCAGCCCGTGATCATGAAGTTAAGCCCCAACGTGACGAGTATTCCGGAGATGGCGAAAGCCGTGGAGGCAGGCGGCGCCGACGCGGTTTCCCTGATCAATACATTTACGGGAATGAAGATCGATATTGACAGAAAAAAATTCGTGCTTGCCAACCGGACCGGCGGAGTCTCAGGACCTGCCATCCATCCCATCGCGGTGCGGATGGTCTATGAAGCGGCGCATGCGGTAAAGATCCCGGTGATCGGCATGGGCGGAATTGCTAAGGCGGAGGACGCCATCGAGATGATCCTGGCGGGCGCTTCCGCAGTGTCCGTGGGGACGGCGAATTTCTATAATCCTGCGGTTACCATGGAGATCGTGGACGGAATCGAGAAGTATATGGAGAAATACGGATTTGAAAATGTCAGCGATATGGTGGGGATTGTAGAGTAAATTACAGATGTGTATTAAGACAGGTGTATTTCATCCGTGCAGGTATTGGCACGGGCGGGATACACCTTTTTTATGCGATGCCTGCTTGAAGCCTTCTTGTGCAGTGTGGTAGAATTGTAAAATAGAAGAAGGGTATTCCCATAATAAAATTCAATAAAGGAGAAGTCTATGATTCGTCCATTTTGCCGTACTGATCTCGACAGCATCGCTGAGATCTGGCTGAATACCAATATAAGCGCCCACAATTTTATCCCGGAGTCATACTGGCGGGACAATTTTCTCCCGGTAAGGGAGATGCTTGGAAAAGCGGAGATCTATGTGTATGCAGAGGATGATGGGATCCGGGGATTTATCGGTCTGGACGGGAACTATATCGCCGGGATTTTTGTGAGAAAGGGAGGGCAGTCACGGGGGATCGGCAGGAAGCTGATCGCATTTGTAAAAGAGAAAAAGCCGGAGCTGTCCCTGCATGTGTATGAGAAAAATCAGCGGGCAGTAAAGTTCTACGAGAGGGAAGGATTTGCGATTCGGAGCAGGTCTGTGGATGAGAATACCGGGGAGCAGGAACTTCTGATGACATGGAAGCATCAGCACTTAAAGAGGATGACAAATCAGGAAATTTTGCGGATCGCCATGGAACAGTCGGCAGTCGATCTGAACTGCCGGGCGGAAGATTTTCTGAAAACAGAAAATGTGATTGTCCATTCGGCAGAGAATCCGGGAGCGAGAAAATATCTGGAACTTCCCTTTACATGCGACCTGGTTTCCTATGGAAGTAATATCGTGGCTTCTGTGGAACCGCAGTATGAGGAAATCGTGAAAGGATATATCGGCAGATATCTTCCGGAACACTGCTTTGAGACCCCGAATCTGTATGTGTTGAACGAGACTTTTGCAGAATATGGGATGAAGGTCTGCTTTATGGCAGAGTATTTTCTGCCGGATGTGGATCAGGAGGTAAAGAATGAATGTGAATATGCCCTGGCGCTGATGGGACCGGAGGACTTCAAATCCCTGTACATTCCCTGTTGGAGCAACGCTCTCTGTGAAGCGAGGAAAGAGCTGGATGTACTGGGAATCGGCGCGTATCGGGAAGGAAAACTGATTGGTCTGGCAGCCTGCTCTGCAGACTGTGACAGTATGTGGCAGATCGGTGTCGACGTGCTTCCGGAGTATCGACGTCAGGGAATCGCTTCAGCGCTCACCGGCGCACTTTCCCGGGAGATTTTAAAGAGGGGAAAAGTTCCCTTTTACTGCTGCGCCTGGTCGAATATCAAGTCCGCCAGGAATGCGATAAAGAGCGGTTTCCGTCCTGCCTGGGCGGAACTGACGGTGAAGCCGGCAGAATTTGTAGAGAAAATGAACAGATAACCATTTCATTTAGGAGGAAAATCATTTAAAATGGAATATAGCATAGTAAGACTAACGGACCGTCCGGACATGAAAGAAAGCGCCGCAGGATGGTTTCACGAAAAATGGGGGATTCCCGAGCAGGCATATCTGGAGTGCATGGAAGAGTGTCTGAAAAAAAGCGGTGGGAAATGCAGCACGGAACGGGAAGCGGCGGTTCCCCAGTGGTATTTGGCGATGGAAGGAGAACGCATTATCGGCGGAATGGGCGTGATTGAAAATGATTTCCACGACCGGAAAGACCTGGCGCCGAATGTATGTGCCGTCTATACAGAGGAAGATCGGCGCGGGCGTGGCGTGGCAGGTGCGCTGCTTGGATATGTGTGCAGAGATATGAAGAATCGGGGAATTGATACGCTGTATCTTATTACCGATCATACCTCTTTTTATGAGCGCTATGGCTGGGAGTTCCTCTGTATGGTACAGGGGGACGGAGAACCGGAACTGTCGAGAATGTATGTGCACAGGTAGAAAGGAAATACAGGAAGATACAGGATGAGAAAATACAAGGGAGGAAGAGTGCAATGAAAGGAACAGGGTTAAAATTTCTGTGCAGAAGAATCGCAGCGGGTGCGTTTCTGCCTGCCGTGCTGCTGACCGGGTGCAGCGGGAATCCGATGGCAGCGCTGTACGACAATGAGAGTGCGATTGTCAGTGACTCGAATTCATATAATCTTGACGGGCTTACCCAGCAGATTGAAGATGATACCCTCGAGATTACGGTGGAGAAGATGGAAGGAATGGATACCATATGGTCGTTTGAGGCGGATTATGAGGCGGAGATCAGCATGACGTACCGTATTTCTCTGGAGAGCGGAAAGCTGAAGCTGGTCCTGATCTCACCGGACGGAGACCTGACTACACTGGCAGAGTGCAGCCCGGATATGGGATTGAACGGAGAGAGCATTATCCCCATTGAACCGGGAGTAAACAGGATCAAAGTTGTGACTGACGAGGACACGAAATTCACCCTGGATCTGTCGATCCCGGAGGGAGAGCTCCGGGAACTGGGATTCTAAAGGATAGGAAAATGAGGGGGACTTATGGGAAGAAAAATACAGGAATATTTTTTCTGCTTTATGCTCTATTCGATCCTGGGATGGATCTATGAAGTGTTTCTGGAGGTTGTTGTTTACCGGTGGGGATTTTCCAACAGGGGTGTGCTCTTCGGTCCGTACTGTGTGATTTACGGAGTGGGAGCGCTGATTCTGATCTTCTCCCTGGGCGGTCTTCAGAAGAAGCGGATCTGTGTGGGAAAGATTCCGGTTACACCGGTTCTGGTATTTATCGGGATTGTGGTGATCACGACAGTAGTGGAGCTGATCGGAAGCTATATTATGGAATTTACAACCGGCGGATGGCTTTGGGATTATACGAGATTTTCCTTTAACTTTGAGGGAAGGATTGCCCTCAATCCGAGCATCCGCTTCGGGATCGGAGGGATGATTTTCCTCTATCTTCTTCAGCCGCTCTTTGTACGGCTGACAGAGAAAATGCCGCCGAAAGTATTTCGTGCTGTGACGGGAATCATGGCGTTCCTTTTCCTTGCGGATGTGGCGGCGCTGGTGATCAAAGCTGTGGTGTGACAAAGGGTGTTCCCATTGGAGGAAATCTGTGGTAAAATTGAGAGGATTTCAAAGGCGGGGAAAGAAAATCAAGGGCCGGAAGGTCCGGAAGATACAGGGAGGTTATTAAAATATGGAACAGTACAAGCAGGAATTTATCGAGTTTATGGTGGACAGCGATGTGCTGAAATTCGGCGAGTTCACCCTGAAAAGCGGGAGAAAGTCTCCGTTTTTCATGAATGCGGGAGCCTATGTGACGGGATCCCAGTTAAAGCGTCTGGGAGAGTACTATGCAAAGGCGATCCACGACAGATACGGGGATGATTTCGATGTGCTTTTCGGACCGGCTTATAAGGGAATCCCTCTGGGGGTTGTGACAGCCATTGCCTACAGCGAACTCTACGGAAAAGAAGTACGTTACTGCTCTGACCGCAAGGAGGAGAAGGATCACGGCGCGGACAAAGGAAGCTTTCTGGGAAGCAAATTGAAGGACGGGGACCGAGTGATTATGATCGAGGATGTGACGACATCCGGAAAGTCCATGGAAGAGACTGTGCCGAAGGTAAGAGGCGCGGCAGACGTGACGATCGTGGGACTGATGGTATCCCTGGACCGCATGGAAGTCGGAAAGGGCGGCGAGAAGTGCGCGCTGGAGGAAGTCCATGATCTGTATGGATTTGATACCGCGGCGATTGTGACCATGGCAGAAGTGGTAGAGCACCTTTATAACAGACCGTACAAAGGAAAAGTTGTCATTGATGATACATTAAAGGCAGCAATTGATGCATACTATGAAACATATGGAGTAAAATAGGAGGCGCATTGTATGGAGAAGGCATATCGTGCAATGAAAAACAGCGGTACGGGAAATATCGTACTGGGAATTATCGTGTTGGTGATCGGAATTACGGCAGGAGTCATTTCCATTGTAAATGGTGCGAATCTGCTCAGGCATAAAAAGGAGATTACATTTTAGAAAAGCAGCGCAGGCTGTGACGCTGGGATGAAAAGGGGGACAGACCGTCCGGAAGGAGGGCTGTCCCTTCCGACTGAATAAACGGCAAAGCGCCGTCTGTCAAAGAGGTAAGATTTTGAGTAAGAAAAAGGCGAAAATAATCAGGGCCTTTGGTAAGGTCCTGTTTGTGTTATATATTGCTTTCCTGATCTATTTTCTCTTCCTTGCCGAGTGGTACGGCAGGGAGGGCGTAGCGGAAGAATACAGGTATAACCTGGAACTCTTCAAAGAAATCCGGCGGTTTCTTACATACCGGGAACAGCTCGGCATGTTTGCGGTGTTTGCAAATCTTTTCGGAAATATCCTCATTTTTGTGCCGTATGGCTTTTTTATTTCCATGGCGAGCAAATCGAGGGGATTCTTCAAGACTCTGTTTTACAGTATGGGGCTGAGCCTGATCGTGGAGATTATTCAGCTCATTACCCGGGTGGGGAGTTTTGATGTGGACGATATCCTGCTCAATACGATCGGGGGAGTGCTTGGATTTATTATTTTTGCAGTTTGTAACAGGATAAGGAGAAGGCTATATGTTCGGAAACGAAAAAAGCGCTGAGCAGCGTCAGCGGGAAAGGGAACGGAAAAAACGGGGGACGAGAAAATACGGACAGGCAAAACAGCAGCACTCCCGCATGGGAATTGTCTCATGCTGGATGGCGCTTCTGTCGCTGCTGATACTGGCAGGATGCATTCTGTATGCCTACCTTACGAGAGGAGGCACGGTGGGGATTGTAGGGGGACTGGCAGTGGTTTCTCCGGTTTTGTCAGCATGCGGGGTTCGGTTTGCCATAAAGGGATTCCGGGAGAGGGACCGCAGATACATTTTCTGCAAGATCGGGCTTCCGGTAAATATTCTGATGCTGATTGTTTTCTGTGCTATTTTAATAGGCGGTCTGAGCTGAATGTGTTTTCGTTTGATGATAGGAGGTTTTTAGATGAGACGGGAAGAATGGCTGAGAGAGAAAAATGAAGCGTGCGCGCAGCGGCATGAGCTGGCGGTGGACCGGCTGAGAAGTCTGATCTCTGAGGAGACGGTGGCTTCCAGATACCGGGCGTTTTTCCAGGATACGGCGATTTTTCTTCTGGAGCTGGAAAATGTCAGGCGTAAAGTTGCAGACGGTATGTGGGAATCCTATACCCTGGAACAGAAGCAGAGCTTAAACGAGATCCTCTACAGCGATATTCTGGGGAAAAATTATGAAGCGAGCTATGGAAATCCGGCTTTCGCCTGCAGAAAGCTGGGAAGGGATATGGGACAGCTCCTGAGTCTGCTGTATGCAGAGATGCGCTCCGGGATTGCCTTCTGCTTCGCGGAACGCACCGATTATCTGACGATTCTCTACGAGCTCTTTATAGAGGTCTACAACTGCTTTGAGGAAAAAGAAGAGCCGGAGACAAAAGAAATCCGTGACATCATTTACTGGTATGCCAGTGATTACTGCGATGTGTTTCTGGAGGAGAGGATACGGGAGCAGATTGATCCGGAACTTTCCTTTGCAGCGGAGATCATAGAACATGCAGATCTGGACACGGACGATTATCTGTACCGGTTCGGGGAATATATTACGGAAAATGAACTTGGAACCGCCCGGCATCTGCGCTCGCTCTCAGAGGAGACAATCCAGAAGATGGCGGACGTCTATACGGAGGGATACCGGATCGGATTTGTCAATACGGGGAAAGATCTCTCGAAGAAGTCGTCAGTCAATATCCGTTACAGCCTGGGATTCGAGAGGGTGATCCGGGCGGCTGTGGAGAATTTCCGGAAAATGGGGCTCAAACCTGTCATTTACCGGGCGGCAACCAGTGTGATCACAAAGAGGGAACACCACAGGATCGGGTATTACGGGGCGGTTCCCAACCGGCAGTATGATTACGACCACCGGCAGGATCAGGCTCTGTTTATGGACAAACGCTATGTTGAGCGGAAACTGGAAGTCATGAAGACAACCTATGAGCAGAACCGGATCCTGGCGGCAGGAATGGGAGGCCCGGCAGTGATGGAAATCTTCGGAGAGCACCCATTTTCTCCGGAGACAAAAGAGGAGGCGCCGTCGTACAGTGAGACGCAGAGAGAACTCTCCCTGTTCTATGACAGCAGATCCGGACAGATCACCAACGAGTATATCCGCGGGGATGAGCGAAGCTTTACCATCGTGGCGTACCCGGTGCCGGAGATCGGGGAGAAATATCCGGAGATCTTTGACGAGGTAATCCGCATCAATACACTGGACGCAAAGCTCTATGAGAGAGTTCAGCAGACGCTGATCGACGCTCTGGATCAGGGAGACTACGTTCACATTCTCGGGAGCGGGGATAATGAGACGGACCTGAAGGTGAAGCTGATCACCCTGAAGGATCCGCAGAAGGAGACGATTTTCGAGAACTGCGTGGCGGACGTGAATATTCCGGTGGGCGAGGTCTTTACCTCTCCCGTACTGGAAGGAACATCCGGCGTACTGCATGTGAGCAGGGTATACCTGGAGGAGCTGGAGTACCGGAATCTGAAACTGACTTTTGAGGACGGGAAGATTACGGATTACACCTGTTCCAATTTTGAGGATGAGGCGGAGAACAGAAAATATATTTACGACAATATTCTCAAGAACCACGAGACGCTGCCTCTCGGAGAGTTTGCCATCGGCACAAATACCACTGCCTATGTGGCGGCAAGAAAGTATGGCATCGAGGATAAAATGCCGATCCTGATTGCGGAGAAGACGGGACCGCATTTTGCCGTGGGAGATACCTGCTACAGCTGGAGTGAGGACATCCGTGTCTACAATCCCAACGGCAAGGAGATTATGGCAAAGGACAACTCCGTATCGCTTCTGCGTAAGGAAGACGTGTCGAAAGCATATTTCAACTGTCACACAGATATAACCATACCTTATGAAGAGTTAGAAGAAATAAGTGTAGTGACAAAAGAAGGCAAAAACATTATACTTATAAAGAACGGAAGATTCGCACTGCCCGGGACGGAAGTCCTCAACGAACCGCTGGGATAGGCGGCAGGCGAAGGAACAGTAATCAGATTACAGGCAGGTTACAGAAGGAGGAAATCAGATGCCAAAAGTAGGAATTGTAATGGGCAGCGACTCAGACCTGAAGGTGATGAGCAAAGCTGCAGCGACGCTGGAAAAATTCGGAATTGACTATGAGATGACAATTATTTCCGCTCACCGCATGCCGGATACATTTTTTGAGTGGGCGAAGGCAGCAGAGGGAAAGGGAATCAAAGTGATTATCGCGGGAGCAGGAATGGCGGCACACCTTCCGGGAATGTGCGCGGCGCTTTTCCCGATGCCGGTGATCGGTATTCCCATGTCCTCAAAGAACCTGGAGGGTGTGGACGCACTTTACTCCATCGTCCAGATGCCGCCGGGAATCCCGGTTGCCACAGTAGCCATTGACGGGGGCATGAATGCTGCGATCCTTGCGGCGAAAATTCTTGCTGTATCGGACGGGGAACTGCTTGAAAAGCTGAAAGCGTATTCTGCGGAAATGAAAGAGACCGTGCAGGCAAAATCCGACCGGTTAAAGGAAGTCGGATATGAGGAATATCTGAAGGAAAAATAGGAGAGAACAGGAATGGATTATAAGAATGCAGGCGTTGATATTGAGGCCGGTTACAAATCAGTGGAACTTATGAAAGAGCATGTAAAGAAGACCATGCGCCCGGAGGTCCTCGGAGGACTGGGCGGGTTTTCCGGAGCTTTTTCTCTGGCAAAGATCAAAGAGATGGAGGAGCCGGTGCTGCTTTCCGGCACGGACGGATGCGGCACGAAGGTGAAGATCGCCATGATTCTGGACAAACATGATACTATCGGGATCGACGCAGTCGCCATGTGTGTGAACGATATTGCATGCGCAGGCGGCGAGCCTCTGTTTTTCCTTGACTATATTGCATGCGGGAAAAATGAGCCGGAGAAGATCGCGGATATCGTAAAAGGCGTCGCGGAGGGATGCCTTCAGGCAGGAGCTGCCCTGATCGGGGGAGAGACTGCGGAACATCCGGGGCTGATGGCACCAGATGAATACGATCTGGCCGGTTTTGCAGTGGGCGTGTGTGACAGGAAAGACATGATTACCGGGGAAAACTTAAAGCCCGGCGATGTCCTGATCGGTATGGCGTCTTCCGGAATCCACAGCAACGGATTCTCGCTTGTGAGAAAGGTGTTTAACATGAAGCGGGAAGCTCTGGATACTTACTATGACAGCCTGGGCTGTACGCTGGGAGAGGCTCTGATCGCTCCGACGAGAATCTATGTGAAGGCATTGAAGAGCATCAAGGATGCAGGAGTTACAGTCAAGGCATGCAGCCATATCACAGGCGGCGGCTTCTATGAGAATATTCCGCGTATGTTAAAGGACGGCACTCATGCAGTGATCAGAAAGGACAGTTACCCCATTCCGCCCATTTTCCATATGCTTTCCGATGACGGAGATGTGGAGGAACATATGATGTACAATACATTTAATATGGGTCTTGGCATGGTGGTTGCTGTGGACGAGGCGGATGTGGATGCTGCCATGGAGGCGATCCGCGCAGCAGGTGAGGATCCGTATGTGGTAGGTAACATCGAGGCAGGAGAAAAAGGAGTGACCTTATGTTAAAGGTTGTAGTGATGGTTTCCGGCGGGGGAACGAACCTCCAGGCAGTCATAGACGGTGTAAAAAACGGGACGATCACGAATACAGAGATTGTCGGCGTGATCAGCAACAACAAAAATGCATATGCACTGAAGCGGGCGGAGGAGAACGGAATACCGAATGTCTGTGTATCCCCGAAGAATTTTGCCACCCGGGAAGAGTTTAATGACAAGCTGCTCGAAGCGGTGGATGCATACAGTCCGGATCTGGTTGTACTGGCGGGATTCCTTGTGGTGATTCCCCCGGCCATGATCGAAAAGTACAGGAACCGGATGATCAATATTCATCCGTCTCTGATTCCGTCTTTCTGCGGAAAAGGATTCTACGGGCTGAAGGTACATGAGGCGGCGCTTGCGCGCGGAGTAAAGGTGGTCGGCGCTACCGTGCACTTCGTTGATGAGGGAACGGATACCGGACCGATCATCCTGCAGAAGGCTGTGGATGTGCAGCAGGGTGATACGCCCGAGATCCTGCAGAGGAGAGTCATGGAGCAGGCGGAGTGGATCATTATGCCGAAAGCCATTGACCTGATCGCCAATGGGAGAGTGAAGGTCGAGGGAAACCGAACGATCATTTCTCAGGAATAAATCTGTGAAAAATCCTGAATAAATCCGGATGTAATGCCGGAAAGATGCAGAATAAATCCGGGAGCAATGCCGGAAAGATGCAGACGCATCTTTAGAAAAGGAGGACGTTATGAAGGTACTGATAGTTGGAAGCGGCGGAAGAGAGCACGCCATTGCAGCGAGCGTGGCAAAGAGCCCGAAGGCGGACAAGATCTACTGCGCTCCGGGAAATGCGGGAATCGCTGAGTACGCAGAGTGCGTGGATATCGGAGCAATGGAGTTCGACAGGCTTGCCGCATTTGCAAAAGAAAAAGAAATCGACCTCTGTATTGTGGGCATGGATGATCCGCTGGTAGGCGGACTGGTAGATGTTCTGGAAGAAGCGGGAATCCGCACATTCGGCCCGAGGAAAAACGCCGCCATTCTCGAGGGATCCAAGGCATTTTCCAAGGATCTGATGAAGAAATATAATATCCCCACAGCGGCTTACGAGAACTTTACGGATCCGGATAAGGCACTGGCATATCTTGAGACGGCGAAGTTCCCGATTGTCCTCAAGGCGGACGGTCTGGCGCTCGGAAAAGGCGTTCTGATCTGCCAGAATCTGGAAGAGGCGAAAGAGGGCGTGAAGACCATCATGCTCGACAAGAAATTCGGATCTGCGGGAAATGAGATGGTTATCGAGGAGTTCATGACCGGTCGGGAAGTGTCTGTCCTCTCTTTCGTAGATGGAAAGACCATCAAGACCATGACAAGCGCCCAGGACCACAAACGTGCCGGAGACGGGGATACCGGACTGAATACCGGTGGAATGGGAACCTTCTCTCCGAGCCCGTTCTACACAAAAGAAGTAGAGGAGTTCTGTGAGAAATATATCTATCAGCCGACTGTGGACGCCATGGCAGCAGAGGGACGCCCGTTCAAAGGCGTGATCTTCTTCGGCCTGATGCTCACGGCAGACGGACCGAAGGTTCTGGAGTACAACGCCCGTTTCGGAGATCCGGAGGCCCAGGTTGTGCTTCCGAGGATGAAGACAGACATCATTGATGTGATGGAGGCCTGCATCGACGGAACGCTGGACCAGATCGACCTGCAGTTTGAGGATAACGCGGCAGTCTGCGTTGTTCTGGCTTCCGAGGGATACCCGGTGAAATATGACAAGGGCTTCCCCATCAGCGGCCTTGAGGAGTTCAAGAAGCATGAAGGGTATTACTGCTTCCATGCGGGAACAAAATTCCAGGATGGCCAGATCGTGACAAACGGCGGACGAGTGCTCGGCGTGACGGCAAAAGGGAAAGATCTGAAAGAAGCCCGGGCGAATGCCTACGCGGCGACAGAGTGGGTACAGTTCAAGAATAAATATATGCGGCATGATATCGGAAAAGCGATAGACGAAGCATAATTCGGGGACGTAGTGAAATTCAATTTCACTACGTCCTGTTTTGTCTCTCGTCCGTCTTTAAAATGCAAAAAAGGATGGGACTGATGGATACATCAAATATCAGTATAAAGAGTGGATTTGGGAGAAAATTTTATTTATTTTTTTGGAAATCCTGCTGATTCTAACAAAAAATAGATGTATATATTGAACAATGACGAGATGTAAAAATTCTATTTGACAAACGATTTGCACAAGTCTATAATAAAATCATGTTCACGAGCACACACCAAAAAAGAACAGAAAGGAAATGAAAAAATGCGGGCGACAAAAGAATATAGGCTTTCTTTTACAGAAGAGGCACAGAAAATCGTAGACCAACTGACTTTGGAGCAGAAAGTATGGCTGATGAGCGGAAATATTGATATGCAGCACATGACTTCGGATACAATGGCAAAGATGGCTGAGGCAATGCAGAGCGATGAGAATCATTACAATGTGGTTCCATATGCAGCCGGAGGTCTTGAAGATCCGAAAGTTCCCCCGATGCTGTTTGTAGACGGTCCGCGCGGCGTTGTCTGCGGAAATAACCAGGCAACCTGTTTCCCTGTATCTATGGCGCGGGGGGCTACGTTTTCCCCGGAACTTGAGGAGAAGATCGGACACTGTATCGGGAAAGAGACACGGGCCTTCGGCGGAAATCTTTTTGCTGGCGTGTGTATCAATCTCCCGTATAATCCCGGTTGGGGAAGAAGCCAGGAGACATACGGGGAAGAGACTTACCAGGTCGGTCAGATGGGCGCGGCACTGGTGCGGGGCGTTCAGGATGAGGACGTTATGGCGTGTGTAAAGCATTACGCATTTAATGATATGGAAAATGCGCGTTTCAAATGCAGTGTGACCTGCGACCAGCGTACAGAGAAGGAGGTCTATCTTCCTCATTTCAAGGACTGTGTTGACGCCGGTGCTGCCAGTATCATGAGTTCTTACAACCGATATAACGGAGTGCACTGCGGACACCATAACTATCTTCTGAACCAGGTACTGAAAAAAGAGTGGGATTTCGACGGCTTTGTAATGTCTGATTTCTGTTGGGGCGTACGCGACACGGTAGAAGCGGCGAACGGCGGACAGGACATGGAAATGATGTGGACACAGCAGTTTGGAGACCGTCTGGTGAAAGCTGTGCAGGACGGATTTGTGCCGGAGGAGAAGATCAATGAAGCTGCTCTGCGCATTGTCCGGACCATTCTTGCTTTTGATAAGGATCATAAAGAATATGATATGTCCGTTGTCGGCTGCCCGGAACATATTGCAGTGGCAAAGGAGGCTGCGGAGAAGGGGATTACGCTGATTAAAAATAACGGCGTGCTTCCTCTTGACCGCGCACAGGTAAGGAAGGTGGCTCTGATCGGGAAACTTGCGAATACCGCGATCATCGGTGATCATGGCTCCAGTTGGGTACGGCCGCCGTATGTGGTGACACCGGAGGAAGGGCTTAAGAAGCTTCATCCGGAAAGCGAAGTGGTCTTTGACGATGGATCTGATATTGAGAGGGCGAAGAAGCTGGCGGCAGAGTCTGACGCGGTTGTTTTCGTAGTAGGATACAATTATGATGATGAAGGTGAGTTTGTCTCCGCAGAAGAAGTGGACAACTATACCGGAGCTGTGGGCGGTGACCGTAAGACAAGCCTTGGACTCCACGCGGATGAGATCGAACTTCTTCAGCAGGTCGGACCGGTCAACCCGAAGTCCACAGCTGTCCTGGTCGGCGGCAATATGATCATGATGACAGAGTGGTATGACTGCGTGAACTCTGTGATGATGGCTTACTATCCGGGAATGGAAGGCGGCACCGCAATCGCGGAGATCCTTTACGGTGATGTGAACCCGTCCGGAAAGCTTCCCTACGTGGTACCATATTCCGAAGACGATCTTCCCTATGTAGACTGGGAAGCTTACGACCAGTATTATGAGTATTATCACGGATATACCCGTCTGGAAAAGAACGGTGTAAAACCGTTGATACCATACGGATTCGGCTTAAGCTATACCTCATTCGGGTTCTCGGATGCAGAAGCGTATTCTGACGGGGAGAATCTGAAAGTGTCCGTGAAAGTAAAAAATACCGGGGAACGGGCAGGAGAAGAGGTTATCCAGGTTTATGTGGGATTTGAAAATTCCGCGGTGGACCGCCCGGTAAAACAGCTCCGCGGTTTCCAGAGAATCCATCTGGATGCAGGGGAAGAGAAGTCGGTTACGGTCACAACTCCTCTGGAAAAACTGAAATGGTACGATCCCACCCACAGGGAGTGGAAACTGGAAAATATGAGATACTCTGTCTATGTAGGCAACAGCTCGGCAGAAGAGGATCTGATAAAGACAGAGATCGACCTGTAAAAGAAACACAGGAAAAGAAACGGCTGGGGAGGCATGGCGCTTCAGCCGTTTCCTGCATAAATCGGAAAATGAAAGGAGACACAGAGTATGCAGAAACAGTTGTTTAATTCGGACTGGTATTTTACGGACAAGGCGGGCGGAGACCTGGCAGACCAGATTCACGGCGCTTCCAAAAAGTCGGAGAAAGTGGAACTCCCGCACGATGCAATGATCCATGAAAAGAGGATCCCTGATGCTGTTTCAGGGAGTCAGTCCGGTTTCTATCCGGGAGGTGTCTATCAGTATACGAAGAAGTTTTATGCGCCGGAGGAATGGAAAGATCAGACGGTTATCTTTGAGTTTGAAGGTGTTTATGCCCGTGCAATGGTATATATAAACGGCGACTATGCAGGCGGATGCCTTTACGGGTACTCCAACTTTTATGTATGCGCCGATGAGTTCCTGAAATATGGGGAGGACAATGAGATCTGTGTCACTGCCAACAACAGTATGCAGCCCAACAGCCGTTGGTACTCCGGAAGCGGCATTTACCGAAGTGTAAATCTCTTTACCGGCCGAATGCTGCGGATCCCGGTCAATGGAGTCCGCATAACGCCAAAGAATATCCGGCAGGGCACTGCAGTAGCAGAGGTCGAAGTGAAAATTGAAAATGACTGCCTTCAGGGAAAGCGGATTAAAGTGCATACGGAGATCCTTGATCCGGACGGAAATACAGCCGCAGAAGATGAGACTGTGATTACCGTTTACCGCGGAGACCGGACAGGCGTGCGCCAGAGAATTCTCCTGACCGCCCCGAGACTCTGGGACTGTGACAGCCCGGAACTCTACACAGCGCGGATATCTCTGATAGCTGATGGAGAAAGGATGGACTGTGTGGAAGAAAAATTTGGCATCCGTGAGATCTCCGTGGATCCGGTGAACGGTTTCTGCCTGAATGGAAAGACGGTCAATCTGCGGGGAACCTGTATCCATCATGACAATGGCATTATAGGGGCAGCGACTTACTACCGTGCAGAGGAAAGACGCTGCAGACAGCTTAAGGAAGCAGGGTTTAACTGTATCCGTAGTTCCCACCATCCGATGGGGAAAGCTATGCTGGATGCATGTGACCGGATCGGGATGCTTGTGATGGACGAATTGTCCGATATGTGGACCAGACCGAAAAATACGAATGATTATGCGCAGGAATTTGTTTATCACTGGGAGGAAGACGTGGAGAAGATCGTCGATAAGGACTATAATCATCCATGTGTGATCCTCTACTCTACCGGAAATGAGATACAGGAAGCCGGAACGCCGAAGGGGGCGCAGATGAACCGCCGGATCTCTGATAAATTCAAAGAACTGGATGCAACCCGGTTCACGACAAGTGCGGCGAATGGTCTGATCGCGGCATCCGACTGTATGCAGGAGATCATGGCAGATGTACTCCGCGAAGCAGGTATTGACCTGAGAGGAAAAGCAGGAGGCGATCCAGAGGGGGTAGGCGGAAGCAATCTGCTTAATAATATGATGTCTCTTGTCATGTCAGGGAAGACCGGTGATGCATTCTCCTCTCATCCGAAAATGACGGAGCGCCTGGAGGAATTTGCCGACGCCACCGATATCGCGGGGTACAACTATCTGACGGGACGTCATGCCCTGGAACATCAGTTGAACCCCAACCGGGTGGTGCTCGGGACCGAGACATTTCCCGGAGATATCGTAAGGCTCTGGGCTGTTGTGAAGAAGAACAGCCATGTGATCGGTGATATGACATGGACCGGATATGATTATCTGGGAGAAGCCGGATGCGGCATCTTCTACTATGACGGAAAAATGAATTTTGCATCCAACTGGCCGGACCGTGCCGCTTATATTGGGGACATCGACCTGATCGGATACCGCCGTCCAATCAGCTATCTGAGGCAGATTGTCTACGGGCTCAGAAAAGAACCTTATATCGCGGTGGAACGTCTGAACCGGTACGGACAGTCACATAGCATGACACCGTGGATGTTCAAAGATAATATCGCAAGTTGGACATGGCCGGGATATGAAGGAAAACCGGCAAAGGTAGATGTCTACTGCACATCCCCGGAGGTGGAACTTTTCCTGAACGGAGAGTCTGTGGGAAGAAAGCCTGCTGGAGAGGAAAACGGATATACAGCGCCCTTTGAGATGACGTATCATCCGGGTGAACTCAAAGCGGTGGGATACCGGAACGGACAGATGGAAGGAGAATTCCTGCTTTATACAGCCGGAGAAGAAGTGCGGCCCGTGATCCAAGCAGAAACGCAGAAGATTCATGCCGACAGCCAGGAACTGGTCTATATTACCGTTGGTCTGGAGGATGCTTCCGGTTATCCGAACCTGTATGAGGTAAGGAATGTTTCCGTGCAGGTGGAAGGAACGGGTGTCTTGCAGGGATTCGGAAATGCGGATCCGCAGTCGGAAAACAGCTATGATGATACAGTCTGCCCGACCTATGACGGCTATGTGATGGCTGTGGTGCGCTCAACCGGTGAAAAGGGCACTATTACAGTGACCTTTACCGTCGAAGGTTGTGGCTCGGTACAAACCATTATCGAGGCAGAATAGAATATCAGGAGTTTAACAACACTCCCGGAGTGCCGTTTCGACAGACACTTCCGGGAGTGTTTTGACAAATAAATGAGGAAGTGCTATGCTGTTTCTCTGAAAAGAAAGAGTGAAGGAGCTTGGAATATGGTGACAATGAAAGATATCGCAGCAGAGGCAGGTGTTTCCAGAGGTACTGTGGACCGGGTGCTTAACAATCGGGGCAGGGTGGCACCGGATAAGGAAAAGCGGATCCGGGAGATCGCCGAGAAACTGGGATACCGCCCGAATCCGGCAGGAAAAGGACTTGCAGCGAGAAAAAAGCAGCTGAAAATCGGGTTTATTTATGTGAAAAATGCGGCGGCGCCTTTCCATATGGCAGTATACCGGGCAGCACAGGAGTATGCGGTGGAACTGGAACAGTATGGCGTAGAAGTCTTGTTTTTTCCTGTTACCAGGGCGATAGAAAATAATGAAGAATGGATCCGGATGTTTGAAACATTGATTCCGGCCCGGCCGCAGATTGACGGATGGGCTGTTCTGGGGCTAGCGGCAGATTCTCTGGTCACCTGGCTTAAGATGAGAGGAGAAGGAACTGTGCCTGTTGTTACTTATAATCTGGATTCATCCTGTGAGTGGAAACTGGCATATGTCGGATGTGACTACCGGCAGGCCGGCAGGCTTGCCTGCGGAGTGGCATCTCTTATGACAGACGCACAAGGAAAGGTCTGTATTCTTTCGATGGACCCCGGAAATATCCAGAGTTCCGCAGAACGGATCGAAGGATTTGAGGATGAAATGAAGGACCGGTATCCGGACATGGAGATCGTGGATAAGATTTTTTTCGGCATGGAAGGATATTATGAGTCGGTAAAGGGAGACCTGATGAAAAAGCTGGAGGAATACAGTGGTATTGATGTGATTTATCTGGTCAATCCGGGAGATTACAGTATTTGCGAATATATCTCCAGGACAGAGATGCCCCACAGGGTAAAGATTATCACAAATGACCTCATCACCGGAGAACAGTGGGAAATGGTGAGAAATGAAAAGATCGCGGTAACAATCTGTCAGGAGCCGGAAAAACAGGGCAGGAAACCACTGGAGATTTTATTTGATTATCTTGCGCTTGGAAGGGAGCCGGATACAGCCTGGTATAAGACGGAGCTTTCTATCAATATTGCACAAAATCTGCAATAAATTCCCATGAAACTTGACAAAAATGTGCAGGGGAGGTATAGTATAATTGTAGTGTGCTCGTGTACATCTTTCGTATTTAAAATCCATCAGTATTAAGAAAGGAAAGATGTATACAATGGAAGAGAAAAAATATTTAAAATGGTACAATAAAGTAGGATACGGTTCCGGAGATCTGGCAGCCAACTGTATTTACGGTCTGATTACGAGTTTTGTCATGTTATTCATGACAGACTACGTCGGCCTGAACGCTGCGGTTGTCGGTGTCCTTATTATGGTTTCCAAG
>CBJMC01400__coassemble_580_pt1 | contig 92341 bp, 85 predicted proteins | sample CBJMC01400__metabat2_high_PE_029 | metagenome-assembled genome bin CBJMC01400 | reverse complement strand
CGCCTCACACGCGAGAGGTCATGGGTTCGAGCCCCATTGCTTCCATTTTTTTGTTATACTTTCATCTCACATCATCCTCAGGGCCATATAAAGCAGAACTCCATCCCGAAACTTTCGTGGATTCAGACCGCATCTGTTCCAGAGCTACTTCTCTCCCTTTCCTTCTTCAGTAACCACTCCCGACCGGAGCACATCTGTAAGAAGCTGCTCCGCCTCCTCCCGTATCTTATCAAGAGGGATCTTTTCCTCATGAGATTCATTGACAAACCCAAGCAGACCGAAACACATGAATCCGGCAATTCTCTTGGGTGAATATTTCAGTTTCAGCCGCCGCTGAAGATGATCTGTATGAAGCTCCACCATCTCCAGTATAATACTGCACAGCCTTGACGCAAGATAGGGATTTTTCTCCGGATCCGTATGCCGGAAGAAATCATAGCGTTCGTAATATACGTCAAGGATGCTGTTGAGAATATTCACATACCCTGTCACAAGATGCTTTTTCGGATTATTTTCACTTTGTCTCCGATAATACTTTTCTTTCCCGATCTCCAGCATGTCATTGAATATTTCATTGACAAGGGCATATTTGTCACCGTAGTGGGAATAAAAAGTGATCCTGCTTATATCCGCCTCCCGGCAGAGATCCGTGATTGAAATGTGCTCGAAGTCCTCTTTATCAAGCATACGGATCAAAGTATTCTTCAAACATTTTTTTGTCTTTGTAATCCGTTTGTCTTCCATTAACTGACACTTTCCCCTTTCTGTATAAATAACTAACAATTCCCGATTATTGTACATTGTTATTCTATACGTGTTCTGCTATAATTTTAACACGTGTTAAAACAACGGTCAATGAACGGATTGTGTAGGGAGGGATATTATGTCAGGGATTGCTATTATGACAGACAGCAACTGCGGAATTATGCCGGCGGAGGGCGAAAAGCTTGGGATCCATGTACTTCCGATGCCTGTCATCATCAACGGAAAGACATACTATGAGGGAGTGGACATCAGCGTGGACGAATTTTATCACAAACAGATATCCGGCGCGGATATTTCCACATCCCAGCCCTCTCCGGGGGACGTCGTTTCCATGTGGAGAGAGCTTCTTCACACACACGATGAGGTAATCTTTATCCCCATGTCCAGCGGGCTGAGCAACACCTGCCAGACCGCGCTCATGCTTGCCAGGGAGGAAGAGTTTGCCGGGCGTGTCTTTGTGGTGGACAACCACCGGATCTCCGTCACCCAGGCGCAGTCTGTATTCGATGCCCAGACCCTCGCCGCACGTGGTAAAAATGCCTCGGAGATTAAAGAAATCCTCGAAAAGGAGGCGCTTGACGCCAGCATATACATCGCCGTCGACACTCTGGAATACCTGAAAAAAGGCGGACGGATCACTCCAGCCGCCGCTGCCATCGGCACGGTGCTCAAATTAAAACCGGTCCTCACAATCCAGGGGGACAAGCTAGATTCCTTTGCCAAGACAAGAGGGATGAAATCTGCATTTAAAACAATGGTGGAAGCGGTACACCACGACATCGCCTCCCGTTTTTCCCATCTGGAGGAGCGGAAGATTCTGAAAGTCGGCATTGCCAACACCATAATGGATGAAGAAAAACTGGAAGGCTTCAAAGAAGAGCTGCAGAACAATTTCCCGGGTAAAGAATTGTTCTATCTTCCTCTCACCATGAGCATCGGCACCCACACCGGTCCCGGGGCACTGGGGATCGGAACTGTCCGCTGCGATGAACTCGAATGAGCGCTCGGAAGATGATCTCGGGCGAGCGCTCGGAACGAATGAACACCAGTAATACCCGAAAAAACTTCCGGTCGGAGATTTTATTCCCCTGACCGGAAGTTTTCTTTCAGTTTTTCCACTGTATCTTTAAATTCATAAAACCGCTCTATATAGATATTCACGATCCTGCCGCAGAATTCTTTTACGATATCACCGTCATAATCATGTGACAGTTGATTTCTCACCTTCAGCATTTCCATCCACACATCATCGCTGATCAGCTCTGCCTTATATGCCTGCCGCAGCACTTCCCGCGGCGAACCTGATATAAATCCCGTAATGGCATAATACTGAACCAGAATGTCCTTCATCACCTTCCATGCCAGATCAAATGTAATAGAAAACTTGGCGCTTGTCCCGCTCAGCACAAATGAATCTGACAGGTCACGGTCCTTTGCCTCAGCCAGCGAATCGAGAGACCTCTGAAAGGACTCATATCTTCTCATAAATTTTGCGTCCATACTGCCGGATGTCCTCCAATAACAAATCATTTCTGCACGTATCCAGATTAAGCAGATCCACCGTATACAACGTAGGGATCTCTTCTACCGCCTCACTAAGCGAGTCAAAGTCTTCCACTCCTGATACTGCGATGTCAATATCGCTGCGCTCCCGGGCTGTTCCCTTTGCCCGGGATCCGTAAAGCACCGCATAGTCTGCCAGATGCTTCCGGCAGAGTGCTGTAACCAGCTCTATAACTTCTTCCGCCTGCATACTCCAACTCCCCTTATTATGGTCTACATATATGTTCCATACCCGCCGTAGCCGCCATAGCCGCCTCCATAACCGCCGCAGCAGAGTCCGCCTCCGCCGCAGCACAGATTGCACAGAAGATTGGCGACACACAGCTTCACGCAGCAGCTGCTGTCAAAGGAGCCCGGATAGCCGTACATGTTGCGGCGCTGTTCGTACCAGGTCCCGCCGTTCTCCAGGCGCTGCAGGAGCATCTGGTACTGGCTGTTGTCCGGCTCCAGGCGAACCGCCTCACGAGCATGCTCCAGTGCAGTGACATTATTTCCCACGCCGGAATTGGCTGACGCACTGTAGAAATACCAGAGCGCACTTCTCTCTTTTATGCCATCCAGAACATTCAGCGCTTCTCTGTAATGACCGCTGCGTATGTAATTAGCCGCTGCCTGAAGATGGATATCCTCCTCGCTCTGTCCTGTACCCTGAGAGCCGCCGGAGCCGTATCCTCCGGAACCATAACCGCCGCCGTATTCATTCGAACCGAAGCCGCCGAAGGGACCATATCCCCCGAATCCTCCGAAACCACCGAAGGGGCCGTAGTCGTCGTAACCGCCATATCCGCCCCGGCTTCCTGCGGAGCTGCCGGAGGCACCGCCGTAACTGCCCTGGGAAGAGTAGCCGTTGCGCTCATCCATAATCTGCTGATAAGCCTGCTGCACTTCCTTGAATTTCGCCTCCGCCTCATCTTTATGGGGATTATTGATATTCGCATCGGGGTGGTATTTGCGGCTCAGCCTCCGGTACGCTTTCTTTATCTCTTCATCTGTTGCGTTTCTGTCAACGCCTAACACACTGTATGGATCTGACATTTTCTTCTTCCTCTCCGTGCCAGATCCCTTCTATTATGCGGGAACCGGCATCAACTCTTTTTAATAAATGTGGTGCTGCACTTGGGGCAGCGGATCTCGATCTTCCCCTTTCCTCTCGGGATTCTGATCTTCTGCCTGCAGTTCGGGCAGGTATAAATATGATATACCCTTCTCTGCTTCCAGATATTCTTCTGCTGTGAAAAAAATGTCCGGATCTTATAGGTCTTTGCCAGAAACGCCTGGTTCTCGGCATAGCGCTTCGATGTGTTGCGCGAGAACATCCTGAAATAACAGTAGATAACCAGCGCCCAGCCGATCAGATAGAACACCAGTCCCACCGGGTTCCTGCTCAGAAACGATGAGAGCAGCACTACCACAACACCGAGGATCAGAAGAAACTTGGAAAACTGGTCAATCCCGTATCTTCCCTGCATAAACCGTATGAATTTTTCCTTCATATGTATCCATCCTTTACCTGAAATCTGTAATATGCTATCTATTTTCCTCTGTTTTCCGAACAAAGTCAATTAAAATCTTATAAATTTTAAAAATAAACATTATCATTCATCATCGCTGACATTCATAATATTATTGCAGACTGTATCAGAAATCAGGTATACGATCCTTGAATCATTGATCATCACATACCGGTCGCCGCTGCCGTCATCATTTCCGATATACAGCGTAAGCACCTGTTCCTCGTCATCCTGGGTGTATGTGGCTTCCACCGTAATGCGCGATGCTTCATCCAGTCCGTAAGTCTTAAGATCCGCATCCGCCACGGAGTAGTCGGCCACATCGGAGAGCGATACCGCTCCCAGTCCGCCTGCCACCGCCGCGATATCCTCGGACTGGTCCTCATTTTCCGAATCATAGGTCGTGGTCACACCGTCCTGCGTGATCGTCTCCCGCACAAGATTGCCGCTTCCGATGCTCGGATAATCGTCAAGCTGCGCCATGTCATCCAGCGTATAATTCAGATCTTCAATGACGGTTGTGGAAACCGTATAGACAACGCCGTCATCATTTGCCGTAACATAATAGTAATCCCCGGTCACATCCCCGAAATAAAGTGTTGTTGTATTTCCTTCACTGTCCGTGTACTCCACCGTATACGCCGGGTCATCCAGACCGTAATCTGCCAGCTCATCTCCGTCTTCCAGCTCCCGGTCTGCTTCTACCCTGCCCAGAGTCTCTGCCATATTTTCCGGATAGCTCTGGCTGAGCGGAAAATCCTTATCTGCCGTGTAATACCAGGTATCCCCGTCTTTTTCAAACGCCATGTCCCCGCTGCCCACATTGTAGCTGATGGCTGTGATCTCATCCGGATCGGTATCAGTCACATAGACCTTCTCCGCATCTTCCTGTGCCTGCTTTTCTTCTTCCTGCGCCGTATTCCAGGCCCGCATGCCGAAGTAAGCGGCAAGCAGAACCACCAGAACCGCCAGGGCGATCATCAGTCCTCTGTTTTTCTTCATTGATCCACCTCTTTCTCTGAACCTGCATCTATGAATCTGCATTCCGCCTCTGAACCCGAATCTTTCTCCGGGTCCGCATGCTGCCTGTTAAGCTTTTCTTCTTCTGAACCACACGATAAATCCTCCGATCAGAACGACTGCAGGAACACCGAATACCACCAGGAAACTTAAAATCCCTGTGTGCTGCATGGTGTTATATTCCACTGACAGGCTCTTTGCCTCAATGGAAAGATTCTGCACGCCCTCAAAGTTTTCTGTGACAGCGTTCATGAATACCGTAGTATTTTCCAGAGTCGAGAAAGCATCCGTAATGTTCTGGTCAATCAGGCTCGCTGCCGTAATTACAGTAAGGCGGCTCTCCACCTCTTCTGACTGTGCGTCTTCCGACGTGTCTGAAGAACCCTCATCTGCGTCACCGCTGTCTGCATCACCGCTGTCTGCATCACCGCTGTCGGAAGTCACCGACTCCGTTGCCACAGCGCCCAGAACATATTCACCCTGTTCCTGGCTTTCTTCTGTCACCGCATAGGCGTCAGCGGATGTGGACATAAAATCCGTGGTCGTGATCGTATCCCGCTCCGGATCTGTCAGAGTCATTCCATGGGCATAGGCGAGAAGAACCATCCGCGAAGAGATTCCCGTCGCCATATCTCCGGAAAGTGAAAGTTCCGGGAAGATGTAGTAATAATTTCCCTGATAACATCTCGTCGGATCCGCCATATAGCCGTCCACGCCGTTCATCCCGTACTCAGCCAGAAGTCCGCCCAGATTCGGCAGATCGGATATTCCCATGTCTCCAAGGAGGATCATCACCTTTCCGCCCGAGCCCAGATAATCGGAAAGCATATTCACCTCCTCCTCCGTAAGATCAGCGGTCGGTGCATACATCAGCAGCAGATCACAGTCCTCCGGAACAGAAGTGCTCATCAGCAGGTTGAGATCGGAAAGGGTGTAGCTGTTCTTGGACATCAGGTCCGTGATGGTTGAGGAAAGCGTGCCCTCGCCATGTCCGGTGGTCTGATAAATGATCTGCTCCGTATCGCTTGTCACATAGTTGACCGCGCTTGTCAGCTGTCCTTCCCCGTCGAATTCCGTGTAGGAAGTAGTTCCATAATAATAGTAGGAATACTGATCCATAACAAGGATGTCGTCAAAGGAGACCGTGGTTGATTTTCCTGTGTCATCGCAGGAGATAACGATCGTATTTTCCGATGTATCATAATCCGTCAGTGCCGAAGGATGGAGCACCGGGTCAACCCATTCCACGTGGATGTTGCCGGAAAGAGATGCGTACCTGCTCAGGAATGTGCTGATTCTCTCATCCGTCTCATCCTGCACCGCCAGAACCGTCATATCAACCTCTTTGTCCAGACCGGCAAGGAGCTCTCTTGAGGTATCCGAAATCTCATAGATCTTCGTGCTGCTGACGTCAATGTTCCGGTATGCCTCCGGAATCTGGCCGATCAGAAGATTAAATACGATTACAATCGCAATGACAACCGCGGTCAGCCCCACGCTGTAAGCTCCGCTGCGCGTTCCGGCTGAGCGAAAAAGCCGGATCAGATTTTGTTTTGTCTTTTTTATTCTTTCCACAGTTCTCACCCTCCTAGCTCCAGCGTCTCTTCTGAATCGCCTGTACCGTAAGGAATACGAATACGGCGATCACCGACAGATACAGCACGATTCCCGTTACATCCACAATACTGTTGGAGGTAATGTCCGAAAATACATTGGCAAGTGCCAGCCTTCCCAGCAGATTTGAAGGGAGATTCTCATACAGGGAAGAATCCGCAGCATACACGGCAATCCCCGCAATCATGCCGATGACTTCAATTCCGCCTGCAATCACAAGATTGTCTGTCATCCGGTAAACATACACCGCGATCAGCGTCAGAATCACCAGTACACAGACCAGGCCGCTCAGAGCTCCGTCCGGCATCATGGAGAGGATCCCATCCCAGAGATACAGAATCAGCAGGATGCCGAAAGTACTGATAAATGCAATGATCTGACTCTCCGTCAGGGCCGACATGAACATGCCGATAGCCGCGTAAACACACCCCAGCAGGAAGAACACTGCAATCGAAGTGTAGTCCACAAGCGGATAAGCATTTCCCTGGGACATAATAATCAGCGGATAGAGACAGAAGATCAGATTCGGAATTGCAATCACCGTCACCATCGCCAGATATTTTCCCATCACAACCTTCCCCAGACTTACCGGAGCCGTCAGAAGAAGCTGGTCCGTCCTGTTTTTGCGCTCCTCCGAGAAGCTGCGCATGGTAATCAGCGGGATTCCCACAAGGAATACGACCAGCGACCCGGAAAGTGTATAGGAAAAGTACGGATATCCGGAAATCAGATTGTACGCCATAAAATAAATTCCTGTAAACGCGGTCAGGAATGCAATAAACACACATCCGACCATGGACTGAAAATAGGCTTTCAGCTCTCTTTTATAAACTGCCAGCATTCTCTCTGTCCTCCTCTCTCTCCTGAATCAGTCTTCTTGCAAATGCATCCGGAACTGTGTTTTTCTGCGTCAGTTCCATAAATACATCCTCAAGGCTTGGTCTTGTCGTCTTCAGCATAAGAAGAGGAATTTTCCTGTCGGCAAATGCAAGAAATACCCGTTCTCTGATATCCTCGCCTTTCTTCTGCAGGATATCTGCATATGTCGTTTCTTCCGTTCCCCGCCGTATGGTAATCTGCTCGATACCGGGTACATTTTTCAGAATTTCCCGTATCTCCGCCGACGATGCTTTTGCTTCTATCTCAACGGTCTCTGACTCGCCCAGAAGTCTCTCCAGATTTTCCGGCGTGTCACTGGCAACCAGCCTGCCTCTGGAAATAATCAGAATATAATCACAGACCTCCCGGACTTCCGCCAGGATATGGGAACTTAAGATAACCGTGTGATTTTTCGCCAGTTTGCGTATCAGTTCACGGATCTCGATGATCTGCTTCGGGTCCAGACCCACGGTAGGCTCGTCGAGGATAATGATCTCCGGGAACCCCAGTACCGCCTGGGCAAGCCCGACTCTCTGCCGGTATCCCTTTGAGAGATTCCGGATCAGTCTGTGTTCCACGTCTTTGATCTTCACCAGCTTTTCCACAGCCGTCACCGCGTCCTCCCGTTTCTGCCTCGGTATCTTCTTCAGCTCCGCAGCAAAATCCAGGTATTCGCGTACTGTCATCTCCATATAAAGAGGCGGAATCTCCGGAAGATACCCGATGTGTTTTTTTGCCTCCTCCGGTTCTCTGAGGATGTCGTGCCCGTCAATGAGCACCTCCCCTTCCGTAGCGCCCAGATATCCGGTCATGATATTCATGGTGGTGGATTTTCCGGCGCCATTGGGACCTAAAAAGCCATAGATCCGCCCGGCTTCAATCTTGAAGTTCAGGTGGTCTACGGCCAGATGATTCCCGTATTTCTTCACCAAATTCCTTACTTCTATCAAGGTCTTAACCCTCCCTGAGATATATTTTTCCCAGGCGGTTCCCTGCGTCCGCGCTTTCCGTCACACAGGGGTCCGCCAAATATGACTAAAGGGTATCAGAGTTGTGTGAAGTTTCTGTGTTACAAATGTGACAGAGTTTTGTGCTTGTCCTTTATTCGCTTTCTGCGCGGTACTGCTCCGTCACCAGTTCCGCGATAATCTGCTGTCCCATCTGATCCGGATGGAGACCGTCCGACTGTACATGGGCGCAAATCGTTGATTCCGAGACCCGGACCACGGAATAGCCGTAGGTTCCCGCATGTTTTTCAATAACCGAATTCATATTTCCTATAATATCTTCCACCACCTGATTCATCGTAGACGGAAGCTTCATATTCACTACCGGATTATAGATATCCGTAACGATCACCTGCGTCGTATCCCTCCTCACGGAATTCACCGTCTCCATCATCTGCATCCACTGCACTTCAAAAGACTGGTAATCCCAGTTGCTTATGGCGTCAATAATTCGGATAATGAGAAGCGGATTTGACTTCACCGCATCCTCCAGGACACTCAGCGCCTCATCTGCGCTCCTGAACTTTGCATCCGTTTTCAGGATCTCCTGAACTGCCCGCTTACATTCGTTGAGCAGATCATTTGACCCTATGGTGATGAGAATCAGATTCGATTTTTCCAGGTCCATAAGCACCTGCCTCTGAGTCAGGATTTTTTCATTCATACCTTTAGAGGCAAGACCGTTTCTGGCATAATTCCTGACCGTAAAAGGCTCCTGCTTTTCCGCCGCGATCTCCCGGGCCGCAAGCTCTCCGTAACATGCGATCTGAACGGACTTGTCGTCGGAGTATCCCTTTGCAATGCTGTCCCCCAGAACTGTGCAGTACAGTCTCCGATCCAGAAAACCGTCTTCTGTTTCCTCCTGTTCCGCACGTACCGGGGCGGATGCATCTGCCGTCCCTGCACCGTTCTCTCCATATGTTCCCGCTCCTGCAGATCCTTCGCCGTCTCCTGTCAGGCCGTACGGAGTTGTCAGCAGTGCCGACACTGTTATTATGAAGACAAACAATAATGCCGTTGCTGCCCTGAGATATCTCTTCATAATTTCCACATCCTTATCCTGTTCTCCGAAAATTCCGGACTGTTTTCCGTCATTCCGTTTCGTCTCCCGTCTTTTTCAAAATGCTGAGGACAGCCCGCTCAGGCTGTCCCCCCAGTTCTGATATTAACATCTATATTGCCCATCCGGCATATCCGCCATACATGGGAATAACCTGTAATAAAGGCTCCTTTTTACTTTGATTTTGGATTTTTCCAGATCCAGAGCGCACCCACAATCCCGATGATATAGAGAATATTTACCATCACCGTCGGATTATCCCGCAGCAGCCAGATAATTCCCACAACCGCCGCAAGGGATACCGCCAGCTGAAATGCAGAGAGAATCCGCTTCTGGCGGGCTTCTTTTGTCTTCTGCATTAACTCCTCGCGCTTTTGCTCCAGTTCCAGGTATTCCATCAGATTCTCATCGCCGATGTGGGTGAGAATCCACTCTTCCCGGGAGAATTCTCTTTCTTCTCTTCTGGAGCGGAAGAATCTTCCCCGGGATTTTTCCGGCTCTGGTGCTTTTTCTGGTTCTTCCGGTGTCACGCCGTCTCCGACGCTGCGGCTGTCTGCGGGCTGTTCCGCTGCCGCAGAGAACGCTGTTTCCGCCTCCTCATAGCCCGGGCCGGTGTAGTCCGCCGGAGTCACCGGCTGCTCGTTTTTCATGTTGCCTGCGCCGTTGTCAGCATGGCTCATAGCGTTATTTTCATTCTCATTATTTAAATTGCCATTATTCTCGGTTCTTTTTTCTTCAGACACGGTTCTTTCTCCTCTTATTTTTCCTCTTACGTGATCCATTATAGCGGTTAATATCCTGCTGACTCTATTATATCGGCAATCGGCGGGAAGCGCAACCGGGAATCGCTGTACTTGGGAATCGCTGCACTCTATCTCATTCCCATGTTTCCCCGGTAACGGTTAAAACATGCGAAAATCTCCTGCCTCCGCGGCATTGCCATGCAGGAAATGCTGGAGCTGCTCTCGCAGAGTGCGGCAAGCGAGCCTTTACGGATTACATTTTCCAGTTCATCCACAATCTGGCGCAGATTCTTTCTCCCATCCATGATGTGCTTCTGCGCATACCGCATGCAGTATCCCAGGGCAGTTACCTGCTCGCTGTCCGTGATCTGCTCTACATAACGCAGGTCGATCGTTTCTTTATTAATCATAACCGCCTCACGCCCCATAGTTTTCATTTTGATACGGTCATTTCCCTTAAACGCCTGGTTCGGCCGGGGACATCTGCCGAAATCCGGAGTAACGCCGTCCTGTTCCGGAACACTGATCATGGGGAAACTTTCCGCTTCTTTTTTCGCGTACTCTGTAATGTCTTTCGGCACATAGCGGTCCATCTGTATAATCGTATCCGCGATGTGGAAATACGCGCCCGAACTTCCGGCTACGATCACTGTGGAAATTCCATATCTGTCGTAAAGTTCCCGGATTCTCTCAATAAACGGCGTAATCGGTTCCATATCCCGATGAATCACTCTCTGCATCAGCTCATCCCGGATCATGAAGTTGGTTGCACTCGTATCCTCGTCGATCAGGAGAAGGGACGTTCCCGCTTCGATGCTCTCCACCACGTTTGCCGCCTGGGATGTACTGCCGCTGGCGTCTTCCGTGCTGAAGTGCACAGTGTCTTTACCGTTCGGAAGATCGTTGATAAACATGGAGATATCCGTTCTCTGAATGCTTCTTCCGTCCTCAGCGCGGATCTTCATGGCAGTATCGTCCGTGATCACATATTCTCTCCCGTCCCCTGCAATATGGTTATACACTCCCAGTTCCAGTGCTTTCAGCAGGGTGGATTTTCCGTGATAGCCTCCTCCCACGATAAGAGTAATTCCTTTCCGGATTCCCATGCCGGTGACCGCACCCTTATGCGGAAGTTCTATAGTCACTTTCAGTTCTTCCGGCGATTGGAACTTCACGCCCCCTTTCATCGGTCTGGATGAGACGCCCGACTCTCTGGGGAGGATGCTGCCGTCCGCCACAAAAGCGCACAGCCCCATCTTCGGAAGCATCTCCCGGATATACTGCTGATCCTCCGCAAGGTCAATAATCCCCCTCAGGCGCTTAGCATCCATATTTTTGTACATCAGAGAATATTTCACACACTCCGGCACAAAATCAAAGAGGATCTTCTCCAGTTCCCGTGCATTGATGGTCCGTCCGTTTGCCGGGAAGCCGATCTCCATGCGCAGGACAATGTCCCCCGTCGACGGATCCATCGTACAGGCAGTCCGCTCCAACACCTCCTGTCCGCAGCGGCTCACTGAGATCAGCCCGCTTTTCCCGGAACCTTTTGCCTTGAATGCGAACTGCTCCGCCCTCCTGCCAAACTGCCGCGTCAGCTCATCCTGAAGCGCGATGCGCTGATGATCTCCTTTATAAAGCTCCTGCGGAAATCCCGCTGTCTTTCCTTTCACATGTACGCTTACCTTTGAGGGCGATGCAAACGGATCCCCCTGTACATGATCGATTGACAGGACATATCCCGGGAACTGGTACATTCCCCTTGTATCTTTGTAGGCAGGATATCCCCGGTGGTCGATCCTGTTCAACAGATTTCTTAAATCAGCAGATAACTGCATTGCATAAAGCCTCCTTCTGTCAGAATAATGTCAAAATCCTGTTTTTAAACACTACTATTCTACCATGATTCTGCGGTAAAGCAATAAGCGCGAACAAAGTTTAAACTCATATCTGGTCTTTTTTCCGAATCCATGTTCTGGCACATATGTACAAAAATATACTTTCTTCCCTTTACTTCTTGACAAGAAACGCAGAGCGTTCTATTATTCTTTTTGCAGAAATTCTGATGCCAACAATCTGACACCCGTTTTTCTATAACAAAACATCAAAATCACAGGCCTTCCTGTTTCCGGGCATTCCCCGATCACCTATTGCCCCGCAGGAATACCTCATTCTCCCGAAATATCAGCGTTCTTTTACAGATATCATGGCATTTCTGCCGGAGATACCACATTTTGATGAACTGTCACTTATTAAACTCTCAGAAACACACAAGGAGGACATGCCTATGGGCAAAGCAAACACAGCGGTAAATACCTGGCTGAGCGACAACAGACGCTTCGCAGACCTGTTCAACGGGACCGTTTTCGGTGGGAAACAGGTTATACTGCCGGAAGATCTGGACGGGCTCGACCGGGAAACAGACATTATTATTCCCGGCAAGGACAACACGTCCAGAGACCTGCAGCGCTACCGGGATATCGTAAAACAATGGAAGAAGGGTCCCTTTTTTGCAGTACTTGCATGTGAATCGCAGGACAAGATCCACTATGCCATGCCGGTGCGGAACATGCTGTATGACGGTCTGTCATACACAGAACAGATCCGGACAGTCTGGAAAGAAGACGAATATCGCCGTTCAAATCCTGCCGATGGACAGGCTTCCCATCCACGCCTGACCAGTGAGGAGTATTTCTCCCGTTTCCGGAAAACAGACCTGATCTTTCCCGTTATCACACTGGTATTCTATTATGATCTGAAGAAATGGGACGGAGCCGTGGAGCTTTATGATATGTTCCACTTCGACAGCCGGACAGATACAGAAGCGGAAATCTTTAACCTTCTGCGCACTTATCTGCCAAATTACCGGATCAATCTCATCGACGCCGGAAATATGGAAAATATAAACCGTTTCCACACGGATTTACAACAGATTTTTGGCGTGTTACAATACAGGGGAAAGAAAGAAGAACTGCGCAGTTATATGTTGGAAAACCGGGATTACTTCGGGCAGGTGGATGTGGAAACCTATCATGCGCTGCAGTCATTTCTGCACTCAGAGAAGATCATGAAAGAAGTAGAAGTTTCACAGGGAAAGGAGCGGATCGATATGTGTCAGGCGTTAGAGGATATTTATGCGGATGGAGTAAAGGACGGTGAAAAGACCGGACGCACGCAGGAAAAACTGGCAATCATAGTAAAAATGATGCAGGATAACCTTCCGGTTTCAACAATAAAAAAATATACAGATGCTACGGACGAAGAGATTGAAAACGCCAAGACCGCAGTATTGCATTAAGCTTATTTAAAAACTCATATTTAATATAAGAGAAAAACAGAGTTCTTTGCGCATGCCTGCCAAAGAACTCTGTTTCTTTTTCTTTTTTCATTCAGTTAGTTCTGCGCTTCCTCCACATCTCTCCATCCGTCCTCAGTTTACCACCTTCCACCGCATCTTTGCCAGGAAAATCAGGAAGATCACGGCTGCAACACAGTTGGAGAAAAGATTTCCCCAGAACACAGAATAGTATGCCAGGAAACTCTCCGTACACAGAATAAAGACGTACCGCAGAAGCCAGATCCGCAGGAAGCCCAGAACCAACGGCACTTTCGTCCTTCCCAGTCCGATCATGGCTCCCTGGACGGCGGCACAGATACCGAATCCTACCACAGAGTAGGCATAGAGTTTCAGCGCCCGGTTGGCAATCTCAAGAACCTCCGGTTCCCTTGTAAAGAGAACGGTCAGATGACCGGAGACGGGAACGACCACCGCAATAATCACCACTGCCGCAGCAGCGGCAAATCCGCATCCCCAGAACGTACTTTTTCTGGCTCTGTCCACATTGCCGGATCCCATATTCATGCTCACCATCGTTGTCACAGCAGAACCGAAAGCCGATGGAACATTATAGCACACGCTTGTAATGCTGTTGGCGATTCCCTGTCCGTTGAGCACGATGGCTCCGTATTTCTGCGTCTCGTTATTAATCAGTACGAATCCAAGACTCATAATCATCTGGGTCAGCATGGAGGGCACACCGATTTTCACCAGCCGGTGTATGATGCGCCTGTCAAACCGGAACCCTTTCAGGGTAAGCTGCATGGAAGATTTCACCAGGAAAAGTTCATAGAACATCCAGATGCAGACCGCCACATTGGCTGAAAATGTAGCCAGCACGCAGCCCACAATTCCCAGGCGCAGCCACACAATAAAAACGACATTAAACGCCACTTTGAGCACCAGCATAATCACCATTCTCACGAATGGCTTTTCCGGCCTGCCCGTGGCGTTCATAATACCATTGTAAATGCTCTCCATAAAGGAGAACGGCAGTACAAATGCATAAAGCATAATATAAAGTCTGACATTGTCCGAGATCTCCGGCGTCACATAGGCGCTGATGGGAAATGCCAGCACGATCATCACAGGGATAATGCACAGCCCAAGCGAAAACCCAAACACAACTGTCTGGGTGCTGACGCGGCGCACTTCGCTGAAATCCCCGCGTCCGAATGTCTGTCCGATAACGGCCATGGCGGCCGCGCTTAAGCCAACTGCCAGCGCGGTCGCCAGGCTGATCACCGGATTGCAGAATGTCACGGCGCTCGCCACAAGGGTTCCCGCCACATTGTTGATAAAAAGGCCGTCTGACAGGGGGATCAGCGACTGGACAAGACTCATCATCAACGTCGGCACTGCCAGTGTGATAAGTATCTTTCCGATTCCCCCTCCCAGAATCATCTGCCTGCGCTTTTCGTCATCCAGTTTCTTCATCATCCGAAAAAACACCTTCTTTATTTCTTCCATCCCTCCGGAAGATATTTTGCCGTTCCTGCGATCATATCGTCCACAAGTTTTCTCACGTCTTCCTCACTGCATCCTTTCCCTTTGATCAGCGGATCGTTGAGGAATGCTTTCACTACCAGCTCACGGTCGCAGGTCAGTGCTGCCTGAAGCGTATATTCATGATTCTCCACATGGGGCATGATCAGGCTGCGCACATTTTCCGGAATACTGCCTGCCACTACCGGACGGATAGCGTCGCGTTCAAATACTGCATTTGTCTCAACAACCGCTGTCTCCGGCAGATTTGCGATCTGACGGGATGTATTCGGGATATTCACATTGCTCACCACGCGGCCGAGCCCGCACAGCGCCTTGATCAGCAGGATTCCTTCTTCGCCGGTCGGCTCCAGTTTTACTTCCTCCTCGCCGGATACAAGCCGGTGACTCTTCTCCAGACGTTTCTTCAGATCCTCTTTTCTCCAGTCAACTGTGGTCAGCCCGAACTTCCAGCTCTTCACTGTCTCCGGATCGTTGAGGTACTCATTTCCCGGCATAAACTCCGCCAGGTGACGGTCGCCTGCCGCCGCGATCAGTCCGTATCTGCGGAACAGATCGAATTTCACCCGGTGGGCACATGCGAATGTGGAGTTCATCCAATTCTCGTCCTTCTCCTCATATCCTTCCTCGAAATGACTGTCCACGTACTCTCTGTAGATGGGGAACAGATCATATCCCTTGTAGGATGCATAGTCGAACCATGTAAAATGATTGATTCCAAGTACATTGACATGGATATCACGGCGGTCAATATTCTCGATGCCCAGCGTTCTCTCTGCAATTCCCTTCAGCACTTTCTGCGTTCCGAACACTTCATGACAGCACCCGAATGCCTTGATCTGCGGGAACACATGATAGAGCACTTTCACACACAGACTCATGGGATTCGTATAATTGATCACCCATGCATCCGGCGCATGGTCACGCACCGCCTCTGCAATCTCCACAAACATTGGGAGTGTGCGCAGCGCACGGATGATTCCGCCCGGTCCCGCCGTATCTCCTACGGACTGGTACACGCCCAGGCGTTCCGGCGTATGTACATCGACCGCCATCTCGTCAAATGTCCCCGGCAGAATGGAAATCACGACAAAATCAGCTCCTGTAAGAACACTCTGGAGACTGTCGTACGTTTTGTACTCCCATTTTCCCACAGCGTCCTCCCTTGCGCTTAAGCGGTTTCCGATAATCTCATTTGCCTCCGCCGCAGCCTTGTCAATATCATACAGCCGAATTGTACCGCTCATATCCGGTTCCATGGCGAGATCTGTCATAAAGGTCCATGCCCACCCCCTTGAGCCTCCTCCGATATATGCAATCTGCACGTCCGTTACTTTTCCGTTTCTGTAATTCATAGCTTTCTTCCCACTGCCGCCCGCCGCACCGTACCGGGTCTTTACGTGACTGCAGCTTCTTCCTTTCTTCTTATTCTTTCAGCGTTACATTTTCTGTAACCTTTCTATAGACATTATAAAAAGCAAGTGTATAATATTCTTATAAAATTTTTCCTTTTCAGGATATTTTTCAAACTATTTTGTCTTTTTAAGGAGAACGGAGCATGAAAAAAATCATCTATAACCAGACAATCCCGGGACTGGCTATCAGCCGCGTCGTCCGGGATTATGAGTTTACCATGCCGATCCGGCACATGCACGATGAATACGAGATCTACTATCTCATAGATGGGGAGCGCTACTACTTTATCGAAAATCAGATCTACCATGTAAAAAAAGGAAGCCTTGTGCTCATCAACCGCAACCAGATCCATAAGACCGTCCAGTTCGGCGACTCAAGCCATGAGCGCATTGCAGTCATGCTCGGAGGTAATTTCCTTTCCGATTTTCTCGCCGTCACCGGAGAGCTCTCGCTTCCCGCCTTTTTCCGGCAGAACCAGGGTGTTTTCTGCCTGAATCCTCCGGATCAGGAGTATGTTCTCTCCCTGCTCAACGGTATCGCTGCGGAGATGAACACGCAGGACACCGGATACCGCGCGATGATCCTCACCAAACTTACACGCCTGCTCATCTTCTGCCAGCGTTACCGCAGGCATAGAGACACTGATATCTCCGGCTCTCTTTCTGCGTCAGTGACACATCAGAAAGTCTCCGAGGTGGCTTCCTATATTTCTTCCCACTTTGCAGAGGCCTCTTCTCTTGACACCGTTGCAAGGCACTTTTTCATGAGCAAAAGCTATTTGAGCCGGATTTTCAAACAGGCGACCGGCTACACGGTAAATGAATATATTAATGTCAGCCGGGTCCAGGAGGCGGAAAGACTCCTGATTGAAAGTGATCTGAGTGTAACTCTGATTGCCGAGGCCGTGGGCTACGAGAGCATCACCTACTTTGAAAAAATCTTTCGCAGCCACACAGGGACCTCCCCGCTGAAGTACCGGAAACAGCACCGCATTCCGGACGTTTAGCAGTATGCTCAGTCTTCTGAAATATCCATTCTTCCGCAGTCGGCGATGTCGTATTTCTCCGGCACATGGGGCGCCATCTCCGGCGACACATCCACCTGTCCCCCGCGGATCCGGATCTTTTCCGCATTTCTGCAGTAATAGCCGGCAAGTTTTCCCGCCGCAACCGCTTCTCCGGGCCAGGGTCTCAGGTCGTGTCCCTCCTTGGGCCAGTCTGTCTTTTTTCTGATTTTCAGGGAGACATTTTCAAAGACAACGTCTGAAATATTTCTGCTCTCATCACCGTAGATCAGGATTCCGTTTTCAGAATCACAGTTGATATTCTGGAAGCGGATGTTCTGTATGGTTCCCACCTGCGAATCTTCTTTTCTCTTTACAGCCGTGATGGCGATGGGTTCCGCCGCTCCCCACCAGTGCTGCTTGGAAAACATTCTTGTGACAATATTCAGATTGCAGAAAATGACATTCTCAATCCTTCCCTTATCCCGCAGCTGCAGGGAAATCCCCCGGTTTGACCGGCTGATATTGCAGTTTGAGACGATGATATTGCGGAACACATTCTCGCTCTCGGTGCCGAACTTTATTGCTGCGCTAGTGGAAATCAGCGTGCAGTTTGTCACCGTGATATTTTCGCATGCCCCGTATGCATTTGCTTTTTCTGTATTTTTAAATACAATGCAGTCGTCTGCAGATTCGATATGACAGTTTGAGATCCTCACATTCTTACAGTGGTCCGGATCGATTCCGTCGCAGTTTGCCAGCCGCAGATTGTTGAGAATCCTCACGCCGTCGATCAGAACGTCCTGGCACCCCACAAGGTGTGTTGTCCAGAAAGCGCTTCTCTGCAGAGTCACATTCCGGATGGTCAGGTGTTCGATGTTTTCAAAAAACAGAAGCGGGATTCTCGGATAGAATGATCCGTCAATATGCCAGGGTGTAACAGTCCCGTAGTAGATCTCTTCCATGCCGTCAATCGTCCCGGGACCCGTAATGGAAATATCCGTTCCGTCCTTTGCGAAAATGAAAAACTGCAGGGGTTCTCCCGCATATTCACAGTTTTCATACGTGGGAACCTTCACCGACGTGTCGATCTTCGCTTCGGACAGGCTGGCGTAGTCTTTCAGATCTGCACTCCCCCGGAGTACAGCCCCGGATTCCAGATAAAGTTCTACATGGGATTTGAGAATTACCGAGCCGGAGACATACGTCTTTCCGCCCGGAAGGTACACTCTGCCGCCTCCGTCTGCATGGCAGGCATCGACTGCTTTCTGAATCGCAGCCCCGTCGTTCGTACTGCCGTCGCCGCAGGCGCCAAAGTCAAGAACATTGTATAACATAAATAAACCTCCTGTAATCCGTATACGGATTCATTGAGGTGTAGAGGATGAACTATTTCTAATTTACCATGAAATGCGCGTAAACACAAGTACTGCGGCACATTTTCACATGTATACTTTTCTGAACATATCCCCGCTTCACCTCCGCTTAACGGATGAATTCTCCGCCATCCTCTTCCGGTACTCCCGGGGGGACACGCCGTTCATCTTGCGGAAAATATCCTTAAAGTAGTTGCTGCTGCTGAACCCGCAGTCCGCAGCGATCTTTGTAACCGAATCATCCGTGGTAATGAGAGCCTGGCAGGCTCTCTTATTGCGGATGAAGTTCAGATAATCCTTAAATGTGATGCCGGTCTCCTTCTTGAATTTCCGGCTGAAATAAGCCGGACTCAGGTTTGCGATCTCGGCAATATCCTCCAGCGTGATAGGCTGGTTGAAATTAGTCTCTATATATTTCAGTACTTTGTCGATGGTATTGTCCCGTCCTTCCTGTGTTGTAGAATTTACCAGCTGACCGTTTCTCTGAATCAGGAGGAGAAGTTCTGCCAGTTTCAGGGTCAGAAACGCACTGGAAAACTGGTCGGGATGATTATTCTCCCTCAGCATTGTCATCAGCAGCTGTGACATATCGACCTGGGTCTTTTTCGGCAGGATAATCTTGCCGGAATGCATCATGGTATCCAGAATACACGGTATTCCTCCGAACATATCAGTAGGCACCGATTTCCGGGAACAATAGACGTTGATGCGTTCGCATTCACTGTTGCCGTCATAATGTGTGTAATGCTTCTCATTGGGCAGCACAATAAACACATCCCCCGGCATAAGCTGGTATACAAAGTTGTTGACTGAGTAAAGTACCTTTCCTTTCAGAAGATAATAAATCTCATAATAATTGTGCGAGTGCTCATAGTCCATGGAAAATCCCAGTTCCCGCGCCTGTCTCTCAATATAAATACCCCTGTCCCGATTTGTATTATACATAAGAATCCTCCGTAATTCTTCCTGTCGTAACCGTCCGATGTCAGCTTTGCAGATTCAGATGATATTTCTCAAAAATTCTGTTGATAATGTATGAGTTCAAAAATGCAGACAGCCCCGGTGCAATGATGGCAAGAATCCACACATGGAACAACGCCACATAGAAGATCACTGCCGTAATCACGACTGCAGAGAACAACAGCACCGCATTCCGGATGCACAGGGCAAACGCCATTTTTACAAGGGCGCTGACTGTATTTTCACAGCGTGCAAGAAGCGGAAAGACCATCGTCAGGAACAGAAGATAGATCACGCACATGATCAGCGCCGCTATGATTACCGACCGTCCCAGAGAGGTCCCGCTGGTCAGGCACCACATTACATCAAGGTAAAGCACAACTCCGACGGCAGCCGTTCCGATCCAGATCACGGTCGCCTGTTTGAAATTCTGCCGGAAAGACTTGAAAAACGAGCGGACCGTATAGCCTTCCTGGTTGGAAGCCAGTTTCAGCGTCACATAATACATGGCTGTCGTGGACGCGCCGATCGTGACAACCGGCAGGCTGCACACGATCCAGAGGACCGAGACGATAAAGACGTCCGCCAGGTTTCCGATGAATCTCCACACGGGATTATCTACATTAAAAAATCTGCCCATTTTTACTCCTCCGTCCTGCGTTCTTCTCCGGGCCGGCATACATAGTTTTTTCCGGAAGCCGTATAGTAGATGGGCAGAGCCGATGGATTATACATTCTGTCAAGCCCGGCGCTCATCTCCACATTTCTCAGTGCTGTCACATATTCACAGATCTCCCCGTTTGACGCATACCAGGTATCCGGATCACCGGAAGCCTCCCGGGCAAAGGTCTCGATCAGTTCCCATGTGTTCTCCCTCTCAAACTCAAAACTGTGTCCCCAGACATAGAAAAGCGGCATCTTTTCATATCCGGGAATGCTGCGGAATTTCTCCAGCTTTTCCAGGATGCCCTCGTTGTGGTGCATAGTGGGATGCCACTGCATGAAATCAGCAGGGAGGGCAAAACTGTGGGTGGAACGCACCGTCCTGCTGTAGCGGATGCCCGCCGCCTCTGCTGTCCGGATAAAATCTTCCGAGTATTCCCCGAACGCATAGGACATCCCGCGGATCATCCTCCCTGTCATCTTCTCCAGAGCAGCCCGGTCTTCCCACACTTCCCGAAGCTGTTGGGAAGAGCAGAGCTGAAGCACATGCCTGTGCTCCACGCCGTGACAGGCGATCTCCTGCCCTTCATACAGACTGCAAAGTTCCCCCGGTTCCACAAACTCCGGCTTTCCGACTGTACCGGAATTCAGATGAAATGTCCCTTTCAGGCCATATTTATTAAAGATCTCAACCAGTCTGCGGTCATAGATCTGCCCATCGTCATAGCTGAATGTCAGCGCTTTCTTTTTCCAGTCCGGATATAAAAATTCCATAATCTGCTCCTCTCTGTCTTGTTTTACGGTTGATTCAGAAGGATCGTACTTCTCTGGCATCTGCCTTCTCATCATATTTTTCCGCCCGCAGCACTCTTCCGCTGTAATCGGTTATGATCCGGCTCCCCGCAGGCGCTTCAAAGATCTTTGTCCCGTTGAGAAAGGCCTCCGCCTTCTTCCCGCTGCTCACAATACGGTAGGTATTTCCACGCCAGCTCTGCTCGAACTCGGTCTGCGCCTCACCGAAGCTGCCCCAGAAGATTTCCTTTCTCTCCACATGGATGCCGTGCATTCTCGATATATATTCCAGCACGGAGAGCATGGCAGGCCCGTAGGCGTCCTGCTCGCCCTCCAGGGAAACTGCCGACGGAACACCTGTAAACGGATCGTACTGCTGTACGAACACACATTTTTCTCCGATGGCTTCAAAAAGCTTTCTTCCGAGAACCGGGATCAGGGTGAAATACCCGTATTTTTCCAGAGCCCGGATGGCTCTCTGATAGGTGAGTGCTTCCGCCTGACCGCTCCAGTTGTTGGTGGTCACGTTCCGGAAAAGAGGATCATTTACCGCCACAGACGGCAGCGGCATTTTCGTCCAGAACTCATCCGGATTGAGGAGATGCTCTTTCACAAAGCGGTCCGCCATCTCCTGCGTGATGCTGCCCCAGTACATGCATCGCAGGTTATTGTGAGTCAGCACAGGCATTACGTTGTGATTTCTGTCGCGGTCATAGTAAGCTCCCTTCGCCTCATCCCAGAGGTAGGACTTCATCTTGTCCAGCACCTTATCCGCCCGCTTCACACACTTTCCGGCGTCCTCTTCCCTGCCCCGGATCCGGCTGATCTCGCCCATCACAGTGCGGCAGGCATAGGAGTAACTCATAATATCCATGGATGCGATCGGCACCGCCTCGCATCCTTCCGGCGGAACTTCCTCTTCCCATCCGTCCGGCGCGTCCATATACCGCATGGCGTGGTCTTCCCCGGTGTCATATTTGCACCATGTCTCCAGACATCCGTCCCCGTCGGAATCCCGCACTTTCCAGAGATACTCGTCGAACCCCCGCAGTGTCTCATAGAGCTGATCCAGATAGTCATCGCCCTGCTCTGCCAGATAGTACATGTTCAGGGCGGGGTCCGGGAAACAGAAGCCCTGGAATTTATTGAACTGAGGCGTAATCTTCCCGTCAATCATGGCAATGCTTCCCGGGATTCTTCCGTCCTCCCTCCGGCATTCCATAAAGAGGAGCTGATTGTTCAGCGCCGCCTCCATATCTCTCATGGCGTACATCTCTCCGCCCATGGGCTGTGTTTCCAGCCAGATCTTCTCATATCCGCCGCCCTCGATAAGGACCTTTCTCCCCGCAAAATCTTTCAGATTCAGCCTGGATTTTTCTTCCGCTTTCTGAAACAGCCTGCTCTCCAGAGGATCGCTGCTTGTAAATTTCACATTTCCCATTCTTATTCTCCCTCGTAATTGATTGTGCTCCGGTCAGTTTTTTAATCAGATTCCTGTCCGGTAAGGTTTTCTTCATGCAAGATTCTCTATGGCAAAGAAATCAAAATCCGCATATGCCGACAGTCCCGCCATATCGTGTACATACATGCCGAAATGGGCTCCGGTGAATCCCCGGCAGTGTTCATCTGTCAGGATCTCTGTCGTACATTCCTCTTTCATCACATGCCAGTTTACACCGTTATCCCCGGAATATGCAAATTCTACTTTCATTCCGTCCCCGCTGGTCCGGGCCCGGAAAATAATTTCTCCGTCCGTCTCCGGGCGCACCGGTTCGATCTCATCTGTGATTACTCCGGCATCACTTTTCAGAAGCACCAGCACCGGGCTGCCTTCCTCGTCCGTCGTCTTTCCGGCAATATAGAAGTTCATGGCATCATACATATAGGCAAGCCCTGCAAGCTGCTGTTCACAGGTGGGATGGAAATCCATCTTCGTCATTGCCTGTACGTGGAGCTCCTGCTGCCTCCTTGCCGCCAGAGTAACCCTGTGAAGAGAATTCATGGACTCCTGCCCGGTCAGCCGCAGATATCCTTTTCTCGCCGTAAGATCCGCATATTCCCCAAGCGGAATTCTCGGGGAGACATAGCCGTTCTGCCAGTGATTCCATGCTTTTCCCGTGTCAAAATCATCTCTTATCAGGGCAGCTCCCTCCATTATCGAAGCGCCTGCATTCCCTGCTTCGGAACAAACTCCCTCCGGCTCTTCAGTCTGTCTCTGCCCGAAACGTCCCCCGGATTTGAGACGGAACCAGCCGTCGTCCGTGAGCACGATTTTCTGGAGAGCAGTCTCTCTTCCAAGCAGGCTCTGCTTCTGCTGCGCCCTGGCACACAGATGGGCGATATACCACTCCCCGGCCTGTGTCTGTACCAGATCTCCATGCCCGCATTTCTGCAGTTCTTCCGGATCTTCCGTATCAGATGTAAGGAAAGGATTCTCCGGATCCGTCTCAAACGGTCCCCAGACACTCTTTGCCCGAGCCATGCTGACACAATGGCTGTATCCGGTCCCTCCTTCTGCCGTGAGCAGATAGTACCAGTCACCGATATGGTACATATGGGGTCCTTCCGTACAGCCGATTCCGGAACCGGAATACACTTTCTTTCTCTCCCCGATGAGTTGCCAGGTCCTGGGATCAAGTTCCTGAACCAGAATTCCCTTGAAGCCGTTGACCATATTGATCAGATATTTTCTTCCATCGGTATCGTGGAACAAAGACGGATCAAACCCGATGCTGTTCAGGTAGACCGGTTCCGACCACTCTCCCCGGATATCATCTGTCCAGATCAGGTAGTTGTGCGTATTGTAGAAACGTCCTTTTTTTGTCTTTACATCCGTAAACAGCAGATAAAACCTGGAGCCGTCGTAAGTCAGGCAGGGCGCCCACACGCCGCCCGAGGTGGGATCTCCCTTCATATCGATCTGGGAGGTTCTCGTAAGCGCCGCCCCGACCTGTTCCCAGTTCTTCAGATCCCTGGAATGAAAGATCTTCACACCGGGGAACCACTCGAACGTGGACACTGCAATATAATAATCTTCCCCTGCCCGGATAATGCTTGGATCCGGACAGAAGCCGCGAAGTACCGGATTCTGTATCATCTCTGAATTTCCCTCCATTAGCAAAAAAGGGGTGTAACACACCCCTTTTCATTTATTTTTTATCCTTTCAGTCCGCTGGTGCTGATTCCCTCAACCAGATATTTGTTGAAGAAGAGGAAGATCAGGAACACCGGAATCATGGACAGTGTTGACATGGCGAACATTGCGCCGTAGTCTGTCGTGGATGCTGCATCCGCGAAGTTCTTGATTGCCAGGGATACCGTATAGGAATTCGGCGTGCTTAAGTAAAGCAGCGGTCCCATATAGTCGTCCCACTTCCAATAGAACTGGATGATAACCGTGGTCACGATGGACGGTTTCATCAGCGGCAGAAGAACTCTTGTAAATACGGTATATTTGCTGCAGCCGTCGATGGTCGCCGCCTCGTCCAGGTCTCTCGGAATACCCGCCATGAACTGCATCATCTGATAGATGAAGAATGCCTGGCCGCAGTAATACGGGAGAATCAGCGGGATCGGTCCCGGTACCAGGTGCAGGTCATACCACAGCAGGAACTGCGGGATCATGATAACCTGGCTTGGGAGCATCATTGTTGCCAGCATGCATGCGAACCAGATACCTCTTCCGCGGTATTTGATTCTTGAAAATGAGTAGGCCACCAGCGCGGAACTGATCACGCATCCGAATGTGGCAACTACCGTAATCACAATAGAATTCCGGAAGAACGTAGCGAAGGTCGTGCCTGCGAATCCGCTCCATCCTGTTGAATAGTTGCTGAGCTTCAGCGTTTCCGGAATCAGACTTAAGCTTCCTCTTAATATCTCTGCATTGTCCTTGAAGGATCCGCTGATCATCCAGAGTACCGGGTAGATCATCACGAAACCGAAGAGGATAACAAAAACATGATAGGCAACTTTCTTTGCCTGTGCTTTTCTTCTCATAGCTTTCCCTCCCCGTTTCCTATGAATCTGCTTCACTGAACACCCACATCTTGGATGTCTTAAAGATTACCAGAGTAACGACAGCCATCACAACGAGCATTACCCATGACATTGCGCAGGCATATCCCATATGGTCATACTGGAACGCCTGGTTGTAGACATTCAGCGCATAGAGCATGGTGCTGTTGTTCGGTCCGCCTCCGGTGATGATGAATGCCTGTGTAAATGTCATGAACGCCTGAATGGTCTGCATGACAAGGTTATACAGGATGATCGGAGACAGACAGGGCAGCGTAATCTTGAAGAAGGACTGGAAACCGTTGGCTCCGTCGATCTTTGCCGCCTCATAATATGTTGTCGGTATCTCTTTTAAACCTGCCGCGAAAATAATCATTGATGATCCGAACTGCCATACCGCCATCAGAATCAGGGGATACAGCGCAAGCGCCTGGTCTCCGAACCAGTTGATTCTGTCCAGTCCCATGGATGTCATAACTTCATTAAACAGACCTCTTCTTGCGAAAAGCTGTTTCCACACCAGTGCTACCGCAACGCTTCCGCCGACCAGAGACGGTACATAGTACAGAGATCTGTACAGCGTCACCATCTTGCTCTTTCTTGTAAGCACAAAAGCGACAAGCAGCGCGAATGCAAGTTTTAACGGTACGGAAATAATTACATACTTAATTGTTACAAGCAGTGATTTATGGAAAACTTCGTCCGTCAAAAGCTGTTTAAAGTTATCCAGACCGATAAACTCCGGTACTTTTACAGCCATTCCGTAATCGGTAAATGAATAATACAGAGAAGTCGCCATCGGAATCAGAGAGAAGCAGATAAATCCGAAAATAAACGGCAGGGCGAAGATGTATCCCACTGTCGTATCGTGGTATAAAAATTTTCGGAACTTACCGGTGCCTGCTGCTTTACCCATTTCAAAGTTCCTCCTTTACAATGTGAGTGTGGCGTCCACACTCTGTTCTGATTATGAACGCCACACCTTAAGTTACAGTTTCATAAAATCCGCCGCAGCATTCATCACTGAACGGTTCTTATCTTTACTTGAAAAGTGCCTCTGCATCCGCATAAGTCTTGTCAGCGGCTTCTTCCGCAGTGATCTCACCGAACACAACCTGGTCGATGTAGTTTCTGTAGTTGTCTACAACCTGATCCTGTCCTGCCGGGCTTAATACGTTGAATTCCTCCGGTACTTCATATGTGCTGATCAGATCCATGTAGTCATACATGATCTTCTGTCCGTCTGTCGCGTTTGAAGACAGAGACTCTCTTACGGAATCCGGAATCGGGATACCTCTTTCTCCCTGAAGGATATCGTTACACTCTGTAGAGTTTACAAACCAGTTGATGAACTCTGCAGCATCTTCTTTGTACTCGCTGTCCTCTGATACACAGAGCATCTGGGAAGACTGTGTTACGATACCTGTCGGACCGTCTGACTTAATTCTCGGAAGCGGAGCCAGTGCAAGCTCACGTCCGTCTGCCGTGCATACATCATAGATGGTCGGGAACTGGTTGACAGCTACCCATGTCATACCTGCCTCGCCTGTTACAAGGAAGTCGTTCTCGATGTTTGTGATCTCTGCCGCAGCTCCGGAATCCGGATAGGAGCCTTCCTCGATCATGTCTGCTCTCATCTGGATGTACGGTGTCAGCATCTGCGGGTCGTCGAATCCCATACCTGTCAGGTCGATGTTGAAGAAGTTATAGTCTCCTGCATGCTCGCCATACTGTGCGATGTATGTAGAACATCCTGCAATAAACTCAGATGATCCGAAAGAAGAGCATCCGAAGATTCCCAGTTCATCATGGATCTTTGTCGCTGCTTCATAGTAGTCATCCCATGTCCAGCCGTCCTTCGGAAGCTCCGCTCCTGCCTCCTCGAAGATCGCCGGATCGTACGCGATTCCGTAAGCGTTTACACCAAGGGAAAGTCCAATCAGATTTCCTTCGGTATCCTCTGTTGTCTTCAGATATGCGTCGGAGATATCGGAAGTATCGACAATTCCGGAATCCACATACTCATTCAGGAAATGGATCTTGTCCATGTATTCCGGGAAGTTTCCTCCAAGCTGGAAGATATCCCATACCTGATCGGAAGCAACCAGTGTTTTCAGTTTTGTGAAGTAGTCATCGAATGAGTAGTATTCATATTCGATGTTGATATCCGGATGCTCTTTCTCGTAGAGCTCAATCGCCTGCATTGTGATGTCATGTCTTGTCTGGGAGCCCCACCACGCCATACGCAGTGTCTTCTGCTCGCCGTTGTCTTCTGTTGTCTGCGCATTGTCAGAACCTTTGTCTGCATCTCCGCCGCTGGAGCATGCTGCCAGACCCACAACCATGGCTGCCGCCATCAACAAAGCTAAAATTTTCTTTTTCTTCATACCTTTGTCCTCCTTTTTTCTTAATGAGTGATTTTTGTTCATCCGTGTCACCTCATGTAAGTATTTTAACAACCCGCCACCGGCAATAATACGTTGTTTATGTATATGTTGACAAACAAACCGCTGTTTTTTTGTCTTTTCGTATTCAAATCATCCAAAGCAAAAAAACTGTACTGTTGAACCTTTTTGTAACTGCTTTCACAACACTTCCGCAGCACTTTCACAACGCTTTGTTCAGGGTCATATACTGCCGTACAGGATGCCGGAATTAAAAAGGAGAATTATGTATTTTTCTGAACTGACTTGGCGTACATCCTCTCATCTGCTTAAACATTCTGTTAAACGCCGAAAGAGACTCATACCCGCAGAGCATCGCCGTCTCCGCCACCGTGCGTTCCGGGTCGGCGAGAAGACGCTGGGCGCACATGATTCTCTGCTGATTGAGATATTTATAGAAGGTCACGCCTGTAAAATCCCGAAACAGATGGGCGAAGTGATATTTGCTGAATCCCGCTGTTTTCGCGGTCTGTTCCAGAGTGATCTGTTCCGTGCAGTGCTCCCGGATATATTCGCATACCGCTGTAATCCTTTCCCTGTTTGCATTGTCCCTTTCCGTCCGACTCCTGCCCTCACCGTTCTTCCCGGTCACCGCCTTTTCTTCCCGGGACGCGGCAAAGATCCTCCCTGCCAGAGAGAGCAGCCGGAAGAGCCCCGCATAAACTGCGATTTCCGAAAATGGCTCTTCCCCGAAATAGTCTGCCCGGATCTGTTCCATCGTCCCGGCAGCTTCTTTCCACATCACTTCCGGCGCTTCTCTTCCGATCACAGTAAGCGGTGGCAGAACCGAGAAGAGGATATCAAGCTCCCGGATCTGAGGGAAACAGGAAATATCCGCCTGGATAAACATCCGCTTTCCTCTTGGAGGCGCCTCCAGGGCATGCACTGCCCCCGGGGCAATCAGCGCCACCTCCCCCTCTCCGACTGTCCGGCGGATATTGCCACACTCCACGGTATATTCATTTTCCAGAGGCATGAGCACCTCCAGGGGAATATGCCAGTGGGCTGCAAAATCATCTGTTATTGAATTGATAAAAACCTTCACATGTCCGTTGTCCTGGAATTTTACCGGCTCAAAAGGCTGTTCCTGCTCTGCTTTTCTTTCCATAATTATTACACTAATTTCCCTATATCTGATTTTTCCTGCAAAATCGCATTTTTTATTCAACCATCATACTGCAAAATCACATTTTTTTGAAGATATAATTTGTTTTTCCCCTGCAGTTATTTTATTTTATTCACTCCACAATTTTCTCTGTGCAGCCCCATCAAACAAAAGCACAGAAAAAAATCGCAAGATCCGCTCACCGGTTCGCAAGAATTAAAAGGACAGAATACTTCTGTTCTGATAAACTAAATATAAGTTTTTCTGAATTATTACATTTACATCCAAGGAGGAAATAATCATGAACAGAGAGGAAGCAAGAAAAAAGGCAGAAGCCCTCGTCGGGCAGATGACGCTTATGGAGAAGGCAAGCCAGCTCCGCTATGACGCACCGGCAATCCCGCGTCTTAATATACCGGCATACAACTGGTGGAACGAGGCGCTCCACGGGGTTGCCCGCGCCGGCACAGCTACGGTATTTCCGCAGGCGATCGGCATGGCAGCCACCTTTGATGAAGAACTGCTGCACAGCACCGGCGAGGTCATTGCCAGAGAAGGACGGGCAAAATACAACGCCGCATCCGCCCTGGATGACAGAGACATTTACAAAGGGCTTACCTTCTGGGCGCCCAACGTCAACATCTTCCGCGATCCCCGATGGGGACGTGGACACGAGACCTACGGGGAGGATCCTTATCTGACCAGCCGTCTCGGGGTAGCTTATATAGAAGGAATGCAGGGAGACGGGGAGACTATGACTGCGGCTGCATGCGCCAAGCACTTTGCCGTACACTCCGGCCCTGAGGCATGCCGCCACGAATTCGACGCACAGGTCGGAGAAAAAGACCTGCGCGAGACATACCTGCCTGCATTTGAGGCATGTGTGAAAGAAGCCCACGTGGAATCTGTCATGGGCGCCTATAACCGGGTAAACGGCGAGCCCTGCTGCGGAAGCTATATGCTTCTGCGGGATATTCTCCGCGGGGAATGGGGTTTTGAGGGACATGTCGTTTCTGACTGCTGGGCGATCAAAGACTTTCACGAACATCATATGGTGACCGGCACAGCTGCACAGTCCGCAGCCCTGGCTATCGACGCCGGATGCGATCTGAACTGCGGCTCCACCTATCTCCATCTGATGAACGCCCACAAACAGGGGCTGGTCACAGAGGAACAGATCACCGAGTCAGCGGTCCGCCTGTTCACAACCCGCTATCTGCTTGGTCTCTTTGACGAGACGGAGTACGACTCCATCCCCTATGACACGGTAGAATGCCCGGAACATCTGGCTCTGAGTGAACGGGCTGCCAGAGAGTCCGTCGTTCTCCTGAAAAATAACGGCATCCTGCCTCTGAAAAAAGAAACGATCCGCACCATCGGGGTAATCGGACCAAACGCGGACAGCCGTGCTTCCCTGATCGGCAACTACCACGGAACTGCTTCCGAGTATATCACTGTTCTGGACGGGATCCGCAGATATGCGGGAGACACCGTGCGCATCCTCTACTCCGAGGGCAGTCATCTCTTCCTGAACAAAACCGAAGGGCTTGCCTGGGATTTCGACCGTCTGAGCGAAGCCCGCACGGTGGCAAGAAACAGCGACGTTGTGATCCTCTGTCTGGGACTGGACGAGACTCTGGAAGGGGAGGAAGGCGATACCGGAAACAGCTATGCATCCGGCGATAAGACAGATCTGCAGCTTCCGGAATCCCAGAGAAAACTGATGGAGGCTGTGGCTATGGAAGACACGCCGGTCATCCTCTGTCTGATGGCGGGAAGCGACATCGATCTCTCCTTCGCCGCAGAGCATTTCGACGCCATTGTCGATCTGTGGTACCCCGGCGCCCGGGGCGGAATGGCTGCTGCAGAGATACTCTTCGGCGACTGCTCTCCTTCCGGCAAACTGCCCGTGACCTTCTACGAATCTCTGGAACAGCTGCCGGACTTTGAAGATTATTCCATGAAGGGACGCACCTACCGGTATATGGAAGGGAAGGCACAGTATCCCTTCGGATTCGGTCTGACCTATGCGGATACCGCGGTCACCTCCGTAAAAGTAAGCGGGAAAGAGAAAGATGCACTCTGCCTGGAAGTGCAGATGGAAAACAGAAGCTCCGTACCCACGGACGACGTGCTCCAGATCTACATCCGCGACCTGGAATCTCCGTTCGAGACGCCCCATCCCCATCTTGCGGCATTCCGGCGCGTCCACCTGAACGGAAACGGGCAGCTTTGCACAAATATTTCCCTGCGCGCGGACTGCTTTACCGTGGTAGATGAAAACGGGAAACGGTTCCGGGACGGAAAGCGCTATGAGATCTTCGCCGGATTCTCCCAGCCGGATGAAAGAAGCGCGGAACTGACCGGAAAGAAACCGGTAAGGATCGAATACGAAGGGTAGGCAGTCCCTGAGTTTCACTGCTCCATCCCCAGCGCCCCCGCTGCCCCGGCAAAGATTTCCTCGATATCCTGGGCTGTCCGGGCAAGAACTCTGAGGCAGATCCCCTCCCGTGCCTCGGTGATTCCCCCGGCGGTCCGGCCCATGCCGGATTCCTGCTTTTCCTGCTTTTCCTGCTGTTCCTGCTTTTCCTGATACCATTCCAGGAAAAGGCGCTGCTTTTCCTCCGGGCCGTAATAATAGAACGTCCCCTGGTGTGTAAAACCGTCAAAAAAGAACATGCTTTCCAGTTCCATATGTGCCGGATGGAGAAAGCAGTGATCCATCCACACGGGGATCCCGTCCATCTCCACGCAGATTCGGTTCCGGTAGCTCCGGAATGCGAACTTTTCCCCCATTCCCGTGCGGCCTGCTGCCAGAATATCCGTGCAGGCGAACTCACTGTCACGGTCTAATTCCACATGAAGTTCCCCTTCATAGCTGCTCCCGGCAAAGGGAATCACCGCACAGGGATTGTAATACAGGGAGGCTCCCCGTTCCACCCGAATATACTGGGACTTCTTCGCTCCTTCCGGACCGGTATCAAATATCTTCGTGTAGGACTGATCTGTCATCAGCGTCTTTGTTCCCTCTCCGCAGCGGATATCATATACAAATTCATCCCCTTTGAGAATTCCGGCGGATGCCATCATAAAGACAACATTCAGCCTGTCCCGCTCTGCGTCCGGTGTCCCCAGCTTCAGGGGACTGGTAAAATAGCTGTCCCCGATTATACTTCTCCCGTTTTTTCTGACAATCTGCAGTTTAAGTTCTGTCAGCATTGTTTTACAGATCCTCCATCAGAACATTTTTCTTAATCCAGCTGATCACAGCATCCACGCTGTTTCCTTCCATAAGGTTCGTAAACAGGAAATCCCGGCCTTTGCGCATGCGCTCGGAATCCCGTTTCATGACTTCCAGACTTGCCCCCACCATGGGCGCAAGATCCGTCTTGTTGATGACAAGCAGATCCGAACGCGTCACTCCCGGTCCGCCTTTTCTTGGAATTTTTTCTCCCTGTGCCACATCAATGACGTAGATCGTTGCATCCGCCAGGTCAGGGCTGAAAGTGGCGGACAGATTATCCCCGCCGCTCTCGATAAAAATAATCTGCACATCCGGAAATTTTTCTGCCATCTCTTCCACAGCCTCCAGATTCATGCTGCAGTCCTCCCGGATGGCCGTATGCGGACAGCCGCCGGTCTCCACACCCATAATCCGCTCTGCCGGCAATGCCGAATTTTTGATCAGGAACTCCGCATCCTCTTTTGTATAGATATCATTTGTGATAACACAGATGGAATAGTCCTGTGACATTTTCCTCGTAATCCGTTCGATTAAAGCCGTTTTCCCGGATCCCACCGGACCTCCCACGCCGATTTTTACATATGACATTGCGATCTCCTCCTTTGTGATATGTACGTCTTTGCCCTATAAGCCTTTTATGATATATGCTAAGACATATACTGTCTGGAATACAAATGCTCATGATTCATACAGTGTACTTCATACGCAGTCCCCGATATCCCGATGTCCGACAGCTCCACAGCCACAGCCTGATTCACTGCATGCTCAAGTCTTTCCAGTGATTCAAAGAGAACCCGCTGTCCTGCCATCTGGCTTAAGGGGACCAGTTTCACCGCATTATTCACGATTGCCGACAGGCTGCTGTATCCGTACATCGTAAGCGCTTCCTCCTGGGGGAAACCGAGTTCAGCCGCATAAAGACCGAGAGCTGCCGGCATGAAGCCCAGCAGCTTTTTCTCTTTTATCTGTTCTTTGTACCACCGCAGTTCTCCCGTGCAGTCCCCCATCGCCTCGCGCGCCTTGACATAACGGCTGCACATACGTATGCTCCCGAGACGGATTTCCTTCGCGCCTTTCACTGCTGCGGCAACAGCGTCAAGAACCGCCAGATATTCCCGGTTGCCGGCATTGCGGTATGCCAGGGACATAATTCCCAGATCCTGATAAGGGAATGTCTGCAGAAAACTGTTCAGATATTCGCCCAGGTCTTCCTCCGATCCGATCCGTTCCCGCAGTACATAATCCTCCAGCCCGTTGGAGAGAGTAAAGGCGCCAACAGGGAAGAAAGCGTCTACAGACTGGAGGATCTTAAGAAAATTCCTTTTATCCATGCGCATACCTGCTTTCGTAAGAATGCTCCGCCATATGAGCGCCTTCATGCAGACGGCTGTGTACATGACCGCCTTCATGCGAGTGTTCATGCGAGTGTCCGTGCGCATGGCAGACCGTAAAGTCCGTGAACTTTTCTTTTACTTTTTCCGGGGCAAATCCAAGCTTTTCCAGATATTCAAAAGTTGGCCTGTCATATGGCACACGGACCACATTTTCTCCGATGGATACAGAGAGATGCCGGTTCCCGAGTTCAAAGCAGAGCCGTCCCATCTCCTTCATCGAATGCACCTTCACCCGGGTCAGGTCGCAGGGCAGAACCTCTACCACCAGAACCCGTCCCGCATCGTCATACAGGACATCTCCGTCATGAAGCCGCTGATCGATCCGGATTCCCACTTCTTCGCCGCTCTCTGACGCCCTGCGCAGCAGCTTTTTGTCCAGTTCATACCATTCCAGGAAAAAGCGGTCCGTCTCCTTTCCCTCCATCGGGTAATCTGATATATTTCCCAGTATTTCTTTCACCAGCATCTCATATTCTCCTTCCATTCATCTGCTCTCAGAACAGGAAATATCTCTGTGTCAGCGGCAGTTCTTCCGCTGCTTCACAGGTGATCAGCTTCCCGTCGACGCGCACCTCATATGTCTCCGGATTTACCCGGATATCTGCAATAACGTCGTTGTTCTTCATGTCTTTTTTCCCGATATTCCTGCAGTTTTTCACGGGAAGTACCTGTCTCTGCAGAGAAAGGCGCTCCTTAATCCTGCTCTCATATGCCGCTTTTGACACAAAGGTAATACAGCTTCTCTTTTCTGCCAGACCGTAGCCGCCGAACATCTTCGTATATACCACCGGCTGCGGCGTCGGAATGGAGGCGTTGGCATCCCCCATCCTGGAAGCCATGATAAAGCCTCCTTTTATGATCATATCCGGCTTCACCCCGAACATGGCGGGATTCCAGAGGACAAGATCCGCCATCTTTCCAATCTCCACAGACCCGACGTATTCCGAGACGCCGTGGGTGATGGCAGGATTGATCGTATATTTTGCGATATATCTTCTGACACGGAAATTGTCATTCCTCTCGCTGTCCTCCGGAAGCGGCCCACGCTGCTTTTTCATCTTGTCTGCAGTCTGCCATGTTCTCGTGATGACCTCGCCGACACGTCCCATGGCCTGGGAATCCGAACTCATCATGGAGAAGATCCCCATGTCGTGCAGCACATCCTCCGCCGCAATGGTTTCCGGACGGATCCGGGAATCCGCAAATGCAATGTCCTCCGGAACTTTTTTGTCCAGATGATGGCAGACCATCAGCATATCCAGATGCTCGTCCAGTGTATTCCTCGTATAGGGCATGGTCGGGTTCGTAGAAGACGGAAGGACATTCGGAAATGATGCTGCCCGGATAATGTCCGGTGCATGTCCGCCGCCCGCGCCTTCCGTGTGGTATGTATGGATCGTCCTGCCCTTAAATGCATTTACCGTATCCTCCACAAAACCCGCCTCATTCAGCGTATCCGTATGAATCGCCGCCTGCACATCATATTTGTCACACATGGTCAGGCAGTAGTCGATTGCCGCAGGCGTGGAACCCCAGTCCTCATGAAGCTTCATGCCGCAGGCTCCCGCCTCGATCTGCTCTGCAATGGCTTCCAGACTGGAGGAATTGCCTTTTCCCAGATATCCGAGATTCACCGGAAGCTCCTCAGATGCCTCCAGCATCTTTTCGATGTTAAACCGCCCCGGCGTACATGTGGTGGCGTTTGTCCCGTCAGCCGGTCCGGTTCCTCCTCCGATCATGGTAGTGATCCCGCTGTAAAGAGCCGTTTCCACCTGAGTCGGGCTGATAAAATGGATGTGGGTATCCAGACCCCCGGCAGTCACAATCAGACCTTCCCCGGCGATCACCTCTGTTCCGGCACCGATGATCAGGTTCGGATCCACACCGGCCATGATGGCAGGATTGCCGGCTTTCCCGATGCCGCAGATCTTCCCGTCCTTTATCCCGATGTCCGCTTTTACGATTCCCCAGTAGTCCACGATCACGGCACTCGTGATCACCGTATCCGGGCACCGGCTGTCAGGTACCGTACAGGACTGCCCCATGCCGTCGCGGGTAGATTTGCCTCCGCCGAATTTCGCCTCTTCACCATAAGTGGCATAATCTTTCTCAACCTCAATTATCAGAGAAGTATCTGCCAGACGGATGCGGTCGCCTGTGGTCGCCCCGTACATATCCGCATATTTTGCCCTGCTGATCTTATTCATCCTGATCCACCCCCTTGAAACCTCTTTCTTTCGCTGTTTTGAGCGCCTTTTCCTTCACTGAAGGATCATCCATCTTCCCTTCCACGAGGCCGTTCAGGCCGTAGCCTTCCCGGGTGCCTCCGATCTCCACCAGACTGACCCGCCTGGTTTCTCCCGGCTCAAAGCGTACCGCCGTTCCTGCCGGAATATCCAGACGCATGCCGTAAGCCAGGTTTCTGTTGAAATCAAGGGCTTTATTCACCTCAAAGAAATGGAAATGGGAACCGACCTGGATGGGGCGGTCCGCCGTGTTGGTCACAGTGATCTGCGCCGTATCTTTTCCGGCGTTCAGCTCGATCTCCCCCTCCTCAGTGATAAGTTCGCCCGGCTTCAGCCTGCCGTTTCCACGGATCGGATTATGTACCGTCACAAGTTTTGTCCCGTCCGGAAACGTGGCCTCGATCTGAATCTCATGGATCATCTCCGGCACACCGTCCATCACTTCATCACAATCCAGCATCTTTGCCCCCATGCTCATGAGTTCCGCAACCGTATGCCCTTCTCTTGCCAGTTCCAGAAGTTCGGAACTGATATAGGCAACCGCCTCCGGGTAGTTTAATTTCAGTCCCCGGTCTTTTCTTTCTTTTGCGAGATTCCCCGCCAGATGAAGCATCAGCTTATCTGTCTCTCTTGGTGTCAAGCGCATCTTTCATCCTCCTTTACTCGCCCGTTACAGCCTGAGCCTGATCCGTTTCCTTATACAGCATGTGCAGCCACTTTCCGGAGCGGAAACGGAAATACCCCAGGGGCAGCTTATACAACTCAAGTACAATATATGCAAAGTAAATGACCACCACATTCGTGTGCAGCAGCAGACCGGTGATCAGTGTCCACGGCATGCCGACAAACCAGATACTTCCCATATCCATAAGTGTTACATATGACGTATCGCCTCCGCTCCGGAATATTCCTTCCACATTGATACTGTTATTTACATTCAGCAGAATATAGAGACTCAGCACAAGCATGCACTGGGAAACATAATTTCCCACCTCTGTTCCTTCTATTGAATAGATGTAGAGCATAAGCGGTCTGACAGCGAGAACAGCAAGTCCGGATACAATTCCGACAACCATTGCCGCAGCATGGAATTTTTTGCAGAAACGGTTGACTCTTCCCACATCGCCCTTTCCGATCTCGTTGCCCACGATGATGGCGCTGGCTCCGCAGAAAGAACCGGAAAAGATCTTGGAAAGCTGCTGCAGAGTCTGCATGATACTCATGGCTGCCAGTGCATCCGTACCGGCACGTCCGTATATAATGAAGTAGATCGTCGTTCCAAGCTGCCATAACATCTCATTTGCAATAAGCGGAAGTGCCTTTTTAAAGAACGCTTTCACAAAGGTAAGGTTATAGACAAAAATATTTCTTGCATCCCGGAAGATCACATTGCCTGATACCTTGATATAAACGATAAGGATAATCAGCGACACGATACGGCAGATCACTGTACCGATCGCGGCTCCTGCCACTCCCATTGCCGGGAATCCCAGTTTCCCGTAGATCAGGATATAGCTGATCACACAGTTCACAATGACAGAGATAATACTTTCTATCATTGTGACTTTCACCTTATTCATGCTCCGCATCATGTGCTCCAGCGGGAAGATGACGCTCATCAGGAAATACGCCAGAACTACCGTGCGCATATATTCCACCGCAAGATCGACAACCAGAGGATCATCCGCAAAAAAGTGGATGAGCCGCTCCGGTATAAGGATGACGATGGCGGAAAAGAATACGCCTGCCGCAACCGTAACCGTCACAAGTACCCCGAAAATCTTCTGAAAGCTCTTATAATCCTTTTTTCCCCAGTATTGAGCCATGAACATCGCACATCCGCTGCAGCTTCCATATAGGAAACCGTTATAAAGGGTCATCAGTTTGTTGGACGCTCCGATGGCCGCGATCGCCTCCGTGCCAACCGAACTGATCAGCAGCTGATCGACGAAATTGCTGCTCTGTGTAAAAACCGACTGGATCAGCAGCGGCAGAACTGTGGCAAAAATCATTCTGAAAAACTGTCTGTTTTCTGCCTTCGCATTATAGCTTACTGCAGTTTCCATAAACCTCCACCTTTCTCTTTCAGTCAACATTTCATTACCGGAATCTGCAGCTCGACCAGCGTTTCATCAAAATGATCCGTAAGTGTAATGTCAATCTGATAAATCTGATAAAAGAACCCTTCCTGTTCCAGATGGTTCTTTTTCATGTAGTCCTCTATCTTTTCAAAAAATTCCGAACATGTCGCCCAGAATCCGTTGTAATACGCGCATACATAATGCCCGGCAGGTATTCTCCTGAAATATTCTGATTTTCTGTATTTCCTGTCGCACAGAATAAACGGAGCGGCCTCAAAGCGCTCGCCGGGCTTCAGTTCCTCTGTTATCCGGCACAGCTGCATGCCGCTGTATACTCCGAGGCGGTTCGACGCCAGAACAGGCGCCACTTCATCCATGGAAGCCTCCAGTCTTGTCAGGGCATAACTGATATCCTCTTTCTCCGGCTCCATCCGCCCGTAAGTCACCATATAACGTTCCGGCAGGTCCGACTCAAATATTCTGCCTGCCGGAGGCATGTCCTTAATACTGTTCATAAAGGCGATCTTTTCGGCAATTACCTTCTCGACCGCCTTTTTTTCCTGAATTTCCTTTACCAGCTGTTCATGATATTTCTTCAGCAGTTCCATGGATTTGCGGACATTCCGGTTATTGAAATATTCTTTTATCTCGGTAAGCCCCATGCCGAGCTGCCTTAACTCTTTGATCGTGCCGAGTTTTTCGTACTGGCTGATCGTATAGTAGCGATATCCGCTGGAGGGATCCGTGTATGCCGGCTTGAACAATCCGATCCGGTCATAATGGCGCAGCGTCTCTGTCGTAACTTTCCTCAATTTCGCCATCTCGGAAATCGACAGAAGATTGTCTTTCTTATCCATAAGATCCCTCCTCACATCTTAGTCCTGTTCCTTTTCCTTCTCCGTCAGTTTGTTATATGCAATACATGTCACCAGTTTTGCCAGCACATTGTTTGCCGAGATTGCCGTCGTCTCCGACGGATCGAAGAACGGCTCCACTTCCACCATATCAGCACCCACGATATTCAGCCCGGGCAGAGCATTTTCAAGGATCATCATGGCATCATACACTGTGAACCCTCCGGTTACCGGTGTTCCTGTACCCGGTGCATACGCAGGATCCAGGAAATCAATGTCGAATGTCACAAGACACGGCATATTCCCTACCTTTCTGCGGATCCGCTCTGCCGCTTCCTCATAGGAAATGGCGTGAAGTTCTTTTGCGTAAAGGATCTCTCTGCCGTAATTCTCTGTATACTCATCATTCATCTTCGGCGAGCCGGTCCTTATCCCGATCTGTATCGTATGGTTTCCGTCAAGGAACCCTTTCCTCATGGCATTGCTGAACGGATTACCGTGGGTATAGATCTCTTTTGTGGGACTCATGTGATACATTCCCGTGTCCAGATGGGAATCAAAGTGAATCATTGCCATGGGACCGTATACCTGATAGTAGGCTGCCAGTTCCGGAAACGTGATGGAATGGTCTCCTCCCACAATTACCGGCGTTGCCCCTGCTTCCAGGATCTTTTTCGTCTGCTCGGTAATCAGTGCAAAATCATCCAGCAGATATCCGCCCATTAATTTGAAATCTCCGGTATCCACAATCTTCAGTTTGTCTCCGATATTGATATCCAACACTTCGTCAACCTTACAGCCTTTATAAACTCTGCTTCTCAAATATTTCGGTCCCATTTTCGTCCCGGGGCGGTTGCTGGTCGCAAGATCAAACGGGATGCCGGCAAGAGCAATATCCACTCCCTCAAGATCTGTGCAGTAGTCCAGATTCAGGAAACTGTTCAGCGCATTTCCGTCCGAAATGTTTCTCGGCTGAAATCTTTCCGGTATTCTCTCCAACATTTATTTGCCCTCCTTTTCTGCCTTGTTCTTCGATAGCACAACCAGGAACTGTACGACAAGATATCCTGCAAAAAGTCCGGTTATCTGCGCCGGATCATAGTCCTCGGTCACCTCCACAATATCGAACCCTCTGATGTCCAGTCCCGTCAGCCCCTGGCGGACCAGTTCATATGCCTCATAGGAGGTAAATCCTCCTGCCACCGGTGTTCCGGTTCCGGGAGTGTAGACCGGGTCGAGGAAATCCACATCAAATGTCACAATACAGGGCGCATCCTTCACCTGTGCGCGGATCCTCTCTGCACACTCCTCAGGACTCATCTTATGGAGCTCCCTTGCCGTAATGACCTCCATCCCGTTCTCCTCTGCGAATTTAAGGCGGTGGCTGTCCATGTAGCCGCGGATCCCGATCTGAATGGAATGTGCCGCATCGAGGAATCCGTCTTCAAACGCCCGGCGGAACGGCGTACCGTGGGTAAACTTACGGTTTTCCGGAGTGTCCGTCGTATCGTTGTGGGAATCAAAATGAATGATCGCTACGGGTTTCCCCGCACTCTCCGCATACGCCCTCAGCTCCGGATATGTAATGGAATGGTCGCCGCCAAGCGCAATCGGCGTACATCCGTGATCCAGGATATTTTTCATATGTTCATAGATGACCTGAAACGATATTTCCGTGTATCCGTTTTTCACCGGGATATTGCCGTAATCCATTCCTTTCAGGTTTCTGATCACATAGTGTGCATCCTGGGAATAGATGCCTTTTTCATTGATCCCGGCAATACTGTGGACTCCTGCACGGATTGCCCGCGGGCCGAACCTTGCCCCTGCCCTTCTGGATGTACAGGTGTCATAGGGGATCCCCACAACACAGAAATCTTCATTGTCAAACTCTCTCTTCAACGGGATGCCGCCGAACGACGCCATAGCAAGCCCGTATGTATTTTCGTCAATCTGCTTTCTGATTTCTTCGGGTATTGTTTCATTCCACATTTTTTGTCTGCCCCCTTACTGCTTCTTTTCCATGTATGTATATTCCCGGATTCCTGCTTTTTTCGCTGCGATCGCCGTAATAAATTCACCGACGAGTTTGTTCGCCAAAAGCTGTGTATTTTCTGTGGGGTCATAATTCGGCGCCACTTCCACCAGATCGAATCCGACAACGTCGAGTCCGGTAATCGCTGTTCTGACAAGTTCCAGTGTCTCCCAGGAAGTAAATCCTCCCGGCACCGGAGTCCCGGTTCCCGGCGCGATGGCAGGATCGACAAAGTCAATATCAAATGTCACCATAACCTTGTTGTTTCCGACCTTTTCCCGGATCTTTTTCGCCGCCTCATATACCCCCATTTTGTGAAGGTCTGTCGCAAAGATCTGCTCCAGGCCGTTCTCGTGAGCGAAATCGTAATCATGCTCGCTCTTCATAATGCCCCGCATTCCCACCTGGATGGAAGTCTTCGGATCGATACATCCTGTCAGAATCGCATTGCGGAAGGGATTGGCATGTGTGGGGAAATCCAGGGACTCCTCACCGCCCCATGTATCCGTATGGGAATCAAAATGGATCAGAGATACGGGACCATAGACATCCCGGTAAGCGAGCAGTTCCGCGTAGGTAATGGAGTGATCCCCGCCGAGCGCTACCGGAATCACGCCTGCCTCAAGGATTTTCCCGATCTCTGCCTTAATATTCTCAAAGCTCTGTTTTGTGTCTCCGTTCTGCACCAGAATGTCGCCGTAGTCCACTCCGGAGAGTGTTTCAGTGGCATACACATCCGTGCCGTATACATAGTTGATTCCGCCGTATGCCTCACGGATGGCTTTCGGACCGAAACGTGTCCCCGGCCGGTTGCTGGTCAGTGTGTCAAACGGGATTCCGACCACAACATAATCTACATCTTCCAGCGTTCTCATATAGGGAAGTCTTCCGAAAGTTCCCGGCGCCACAACCATGTCACCGCTCTTTCCCGTGAGCCAGTCGGCAGGCGTATACTTCGGCTGCTTTTTTTCTTCCATATTATTGTCCATTTATCTCTCTCCTTTCCTGAACGGGAAACTGTACGGCAGCTTCCCTGCATATCCGGAACATCAGGGAGGGAACGCTTTATTCAAGCGCTTCCCTGCCCTCTTCTCCGGTACGTACCTTAATAACCTGAGCCACATCATATACGAAAATCTTTCCGTCACCGATATGTCCGGTGTGGATTGTCTTTTTGATCGTATTGATCAGCAGCCCGAGAGGCACGGTAAAGATTACAATCTCAACCTTCACTTTCGGAAGCAGATGGGATTCCAGTTCCGTTCCTCTGTAATATTCACGGTTTCCTTTCTGCATGCCGCATCCGCTTACATTCGTCACTGTCATTCCTGTAATGTCGATCCGGTCAAGCGCCCGCATCAGTGCCTCCAGGCGGTTCGGGTTCATGATAACAACCACTTTGTGCATCCTGCCGTCGGCTTTCATATACTCCTCCGGAAGCGGTTCCTGATCATCCAGATCACTGTCAAGGTCAATCTGATCGATCAGTTTCGCAGGAGAAGGAATGGTTCCGTAATCTGCGGTCACGCCGGTATGGATCTGAACCAGCCCGTGCTGGGACTCATCCAGGCCTTTGATCTCATCCTCCTCGCTGACACGCAGCCCCATGGTCTTTTTGATAATCATATATACAATCGTCATTGAGACAAGCACCCAGAGGAAAACGACAAGTGTTCCAAGTATCTGCACCCCAAAAAACTGAAATCTTCCGGTGTGAAGGAAACCCGCTCTCAGCGAAAAGACTCCGGTCAGGACCGTGCCGAGCATTCCGCTGACTCCGTGGGCGCTTGCCGCGCCCACCGGATCATCGATCTTTAATTTCTGATCCACAAACTCCACTGCAAATACGACTACGAATCCTGCGATACATCCGATGCACAGAGCTCCGAATGCACTGACTTCGTTACATCCTGCCGTGATGTCCACAAGACCGGACAGGGCGCCGTTGATCGTCATGGTCGGATCCGCCTTTCCGTAACGTCTCCAGCTCACCATCAGCGCCACAAAGCATGCTGCGGCAGCAGAGATTGTAACATTCAGAACGATATTGCTTACCGTCTGGATCGCCTCGTCTCCGGTCAGGCTCAGTGTAGAACCTGCATTGAATCCGTACCATCCGAACCAGAGGAGAAAGATTCCCAGTGTTCCGAAGGAGATACTGTGTCCGGGAATTGCCCGGGATTTTCCGTCTTTCGTATATTTTCCGATCCTGGGTCCCAGGATCTTTGCTCCCACCAGCGCGGCGGTGCCGCCCACCACATGGACTGCCGTAGATCCGGCAAAATCATGGAATCCCAGTTCCCGGAGCCATCCTCCCTCATTCCAGATCCAGCATCCGGAGATCGGGTAGACAATGGCGCTGATCACAGCGGCGACCACCAGATACGCGCTGAATTTCGTGCGCTCTGCCATGGCTCCTGAAACAATCGTTGATGATGTAGCACAAAACATGATCTGGAATACGAGGTATGCGTTTCCCGGATAATCCACTCCCGAGTAATCTCCCCGGGAGAAGATATCCAGTTTCCCGATAATTCCGTGGACAGCATCATTGTGCATCAGACTGAATCCGACAATCCAGAACACCAGCGCGCCGACCACAAAATCCATCAGATTTTTCATGGCGATATTGCCGGCATTTTTTCTCCTCGTAAAGCCTGTCTCCAGCATGGTAAATCCTGCCTGCATCATGAAGATGAGCACAATGGCAACCATCATCCACAATGTGTCTATTGCTGAATACATTGCAACGCCTCCTTACTCACCATCCTTACTTCAGATGTACATTCGCCACACTGAAGTTCCAGAAGAAGTTCGGACCTTCTTCATAGTCAAACCGGTCGTTGATAATATAGGTATCATTGGTCTCATAAAGCGTAACATACGGACAGTCGTCCACTGCTATCTTCATTGCCTGAAGCATCAGATCCGAACGAACCTGATCATCCGTCTCAAGGTAGGACTGATCCAGAAGGGAATCAAATTCCTCATTTGTGTAGGCTGCATAATTGGCTCCGCCCTGGTAATTACTTCCGCCCCACAGCATATTTCTCATATATCCCGTAGGATCGAGCCAGTCAGATACCCAGCCGGTATAGAGCATATCGTATACCCGATATCCATTTTCATCCGTTGTATATCCATACCGGATAGAGAATGAATCGGAATTCTGTATCTCAACAATATTCATGGTAATCGGCAGTCCGGATTCCTTGATCATGGACTGAATTGCCTCACATCCTGCCTTGTAAGTCGGAGTAGTGTACATGTTAAACTCAAATCCATCCGGGCTGTTGGACGCCGCCAGTGCCTCTGCTGCTTTTGTGTAATCCTGCTGATAGGATTCCAGAGTATCATTTGCCTCATTCCATGCATCCTCATCCAACAGGAACATACTTCTCGGAAGGATAAAGGCTCCTTGCTCTTTAGAATATTTTCCGCCGATGAGACTGGTCAACGCGCTCTTATCTATGCAGTAAGCCACGGCTTTCCTGGCATTCACATCATCAAAGGGTGCCCTTGCGGTATTAAATGCAAGGAAGGATGTCGTTGTCGCATCATAATTGGTAATCGTCATATTCTTACATGATTCATAAGTAGGAAGTGTTGCCGAAGAAAGGCTTCTCGTGTAATCAATCTGTCCGCTCTGGGCCGCCAGCGCTCTTGACGTGTCATCCGCAATCACTTCATATACAACCTTGTCCACATCCAGGGAATCCGGATCATTCCAGTAGTACGGATTCTTCACTGTGACAATCTCAGAGCCTGAGTCCCAGCTCTCCAGCATATACGGACCGGTGCCTACACAGGAGCCGTTGATCTGTCCGTAGTTGTCGCCTTCCGCCTCTACTACCGCTTTCTCCACTACCGTACAGGGCGAAGTCGCCGGAACATATTTCCATGTGGCATCCGGCTGTTTCAGATGGACCGTCAGCGTCCAGGTATCCGGATCTGCTTCCCAGTAATCCACACTGTTGAAAAGATAACTCATAGAGTACGCCTCATTTGTGACGCGCTCCATGGAATAGAGCACATCATCCATGGTCATGTCATTTCCATCGCTGAACTTGACTCCCTCACGGATCTTGTATGTATAGGTCGTATCGTCCACCTGCTCCCAGCTCTCCGCCAGACAGGGCTCCACATCCAGGCCGTCCATGCTGAAATTCAGCAGGGTGTCATAGCAGTCGTAACTGATCAGGGTACAGGCTGATGTATTAAAATCCTTCGGATCCATGGACGGTGGTTCTGTGCCGAAGCCGATCGTAAATACCACCTCGTCCCCGTCACTTCCAGAACTGCCTCCGGATGAAGACTGTCCTTGATTTCCTGCGCCCGATGAACTGCATCCGGTGATCAGGGAAACTGCAAGTGCTGCTGCCATTAGTGTCTTTACCAGTCTCTTCTTCATAACATCCTCTCCTCTTTCATCATTTTTTCATATCCAATCGGATAGTGACATGCCACATAATGTCCGCCTCCCATATTCTTAAGTTTCGGCGTCCGGTTGCTGCAGAGTCCCTCCTTAAAACGGGGACACCGGTTGGCAAATCTGCAGCCCTCCTGTACATTTATGGCGTTCGGAATCTCCCCTTCCAGAAGGATGCGCTCCTTCTTTTCCAGAGGATGTTCCTTTGGCTTTGCCGAGATCAGCGCCTGTGTATAGGGATGGAGTACATTCTTATACACGTCTTCTGTTTTTCCCATCTCAACGATCACGCCGAGATAGACTACGGCAACTTTATCACAGACATGCCTTACTACCGTAAGGTCATGTGAGATAAACACAATCGTCTGGCCCTTCTCTTTTTTCAGATTTATCATCAGATTGAGTACCTGCGCCTGCACCGATACGTCCAGTGCCGATACCGGCTCATCCGCCAGAAGAAAATCCGGCTGTACCAGAAGCGCTCTGGCTATCGCAAGTCTCTGGAGCTGTCCGCCTGAAAGTTCTTTTGGAAGTCTGCTCAGCACATCTTCCGAAAGATTTATGTAATTCACCCACTCGCTGATCCTCGCCTCCATCTCATCTTTCGGCACTTTATACACCTTCCCGATCTCTCGGAAACTCGCACCGATCGTCTTCTTCGGATTGAAGGATGCCAATGGATTCTGGAAGATCATCTGCATCTTCTTCCGGTAGGGTTTCATCTGTTTTACGGAGAGGTCGCTGATCTTCTCTCCCTCATACCAGATTTCACCGGAATCAATATCAATAAACCGCAGGAGGCATCGTCCTATGGTAGATTTCCCGGAACCGCTCTCCCCGATGATCCCGAAGATCTCTCCTTTTCTCACCGAGAAACTGACATAATCCACCGCATGGAGATAACGGGCCTTCGCCTTGTCCAGCTTTCCTCCGTCCACCCGGAAATATTTCCGAATATTTTTCACTTCGATTAATTTCTCTGCCATAGACTTATTCCTCCTCCCCTTTTTCAAAATTGTGACAGGCAACGGAATGGGTTGCGCTAATCATCACATACTCCGGAAGGCTGCTTCTGCACTTTTCTGTAGCATAACTGCACCTCGGTGCAAAGGGGCATCCGGTAAACTGCTCATACAAGAGGGGCGGCGTACCCGGGATCGTCTTCATATATTCCCCCCGGTCGCTTTCCTTCGGGTTGCTCTCCAGCAGAGCCCGCGTATAAGGATGCGCCGGATGGTCGAATATTTCGAGAATATTTCCGCTCTCTACCACACGGCCCGCATACATGACGGATACGGAATCACAGACCTCCGCGATCACTCCCAGGTCATGCGTGATAAAGATAACCGATGTTCCGCTTTCCCGCTGAAGCTCCTTGATCAGATCCAGGATCTGTGCCTGAATCGTCACATCAAGTGCTGTGGTGGGCTCGTCTGCAATCAGCAGTCTGGGCTGGCAGGAGAGTGCCATGGCGATCATAATCCTCTGAAGCATTCCGCCGCTCATCTCAAAGGGATACTGCTCATATCGTTTCTCCGCCGGCAGGATTCCCACCTTTTCAAAAAGTTTCAGCGTCTCCTCCCTGCTCCCCTGTTTATCCAGACCTTTCTTTGCGCGGAGCTGCTCGGCCACCTGCTCTCCCACTTTCATAATGGGATCCAGCGCGGTCATGGGATCCTGGAAGATCATGGCAATCTCTTTTCCGCGAAGCGCGGTCATCTGCTTTTTATTCAGAGAGAGAATGTCTACCTCTCCCTCCCCGGAAGCGAAATTGATATGCCCGCCATACTCCGTTTTCTCATCATCATGGAGTCTCAGAATTGCCTTTGTGGATACACTCTTTCCGCATCCGCTCTCACCGACGACTCCATGTACCTCACCTCTTTTTACTGTCAGATTCACTCCCTGCACTGCATAAATGATTCCGCGGACGGTCATCAGGCTGACACAGAGATCTTCTGTCTCTAAAATATTCTCTTCTCTCATGCTTTTCCCTCCACGCCTGATACATTCTTCGCTAATCCTGCTTTCTGGGGCACCAGGAATTTCTTCCGGTACTTTTTGAAAGAAGGAAGCTTTCTCTGTTCCGGATCAATGTATGCCTGGATGCCGTCGCTCAGGATATTCACGGAAATCGCAGTGATCATAACCGCCAGCGCCGGCGCTATCAGCAGAACCGGATTCAGATACAGCATATCCATGCCATCCTTCAGCAGGGTTCCCCAGTCTGCCCCCGGCGCCTGCACTCCAAGTCCCAGATAACTCAGAGTGGCCATTGCCGTGATGGCAGATCCGATATCCAGTGTAAACTGGGCAATCATTGTCGTGATAATATTGGGAAGAATATGGATAAAGATGATTCGCGCATCCGAGTATCCGAGCGATCTTGCCGCTTCCACATAAACCGCGGTCTTCTCCGTCATCATCAGTGATCTTGAAAGCTTGGCCGTCAGCGGTGTATATACAATGCCGATGGCAAGGACGCCGGAATAGGTTCCCGTTCCAAATGCAGCCACAATGATGAATGCCAGAAGCAGGCTGGGGATGGAACAGACGATATCCCAGATCCTCATGACCAGATCATCCAGCTTTCCGCCGTAATATCCGCAGAGCATTCCGATGGGAACACCGACGACAACCTCGAACGCTACGATCAGGATCGCATTAAATATGGAAGTCTGCGCCCCGCAGAGAAGTCTGGAAAACAGATCTCTTCCGATCCGGTCGGTTCCCAGAATATGTCCCGGACTGAAAGCCCTGGCAAGAGAAGCGTTATAATCTGTCGCCTCCGGCGAATAAGGTGCTATCACATGGGCGAAAACCGCAGACAGCAGAATAATAAGCAGGATCGTTCCGCTGACAATAACCGGTACGGTAAAAAAAGTTCCGTTATTGGATTTTCTTCCTTTCTCCTTTTTCATTTCTCTCTACCTCCCTGTTTATACATCTATTTCAGTTTCACCCGGGGATCCACAATCACATACATGATGTCCACCACGAGGCTCATAACCAGGTAAACGAGAAGCATAAACATAACCAGAATCTGTACTACCGGGAAATTATGTGCCTGTACTGCGGAGATCAGCAGACCTCCTATGCCCGGCAGTGAAAAGATCTGTTCGATCAGCACGGTACCTCCTATGGCGGATGCAAAACTCATACCTGCGACGGTAAGTACCGGAATGACTGCATTGTGAAACGCATGCTTATATGTAATCTGCCGGTCAGGGATTCCCTTCGCCTTTGCAGTCACAATATAGGGCGACTGCAACTGGGAAGTCATGCTGCTCCGGGTGACACGGCCCAGCAGTGCCAGATGCCCTAGCGCCATGATAAATGCCGGTACGCTGATCCTCTGGAAAAACTCCGCCGTATTGCTGAAGCTTCCGACAAACGAATAACCGGGTACAAACTGAACCAGTATAATCAGTACGAAGATACTGACGAGGAAGCTCGGCACACTGGAAAAGAACAACATAAATAAGGAAATAGCGGTATCGATCGGTTTATTCCGGTGAAGTGCTGCAATCACTCCAAGGATGATGGCAAACACCATACCAAGAACCGAACTGATCAGCACCAGTCCGAGTGTAACCGGGATTCTGGAAGAAATCAGTTCTCCTACATCCTGACCGCTCGTGTAGTCAATTCCGAAATTCCCGGTGACCACTCCCCTGAGCCAGTCGAAATACTGCAGAAGCTTCGGCTGATCCAGGCCATATTCCTGAATGACCCTCGCCCTTACCTCCGGTGTAGACTGTCGCTCGCCGATTATGATCGCTGCCTCATCGATGTTTGTGATCCTCAGCAGGAAAAAAATCAGAAATGAAACAATCAGCAGAATCGGAATCATCATAAGAATTCTCTTTGCGATATACCTCACGTAGTCCCGCATATTATCCTCTCCTCTCTTTTCGGGAAATAAAAAAAGGGATGGCTTTTTTGCCATTCCCTCGTTGGAATCCTGTCGTGATTCTTGTTGCTGTGCATATTACGCGCAATTTTGGAGGCTGTCAATGCTTTTTTTTAATATTTTTTATTTTATATTTTCTTAATTGACTTTTGTTCTACACAAAGGTTTATCATTGGAAATTTCACTTTCCGAGTTTTATGTCACAAAAAGTTTTACTGCTTCCGACATTCACTCATTCTGCGACATTTTCCGTTTGTCCGCCTGTTTCTGATCAGCGCTTGACTTTTGTGCAGCGCAAAGATTTAGTGTTTAGACATTATAAAAAAGAAAAGAGGTAATGAGGTACTATGAAATACGTTCCACAGAAAAAACGCAGACTTGGTCCGGCATGTACAGGCATCTCAACTTTTCTCGATCTTCCATATGCAAAGGATGCAAAGATTTTGGAAGAAATCGATTTTGCCATAGCCGGTGTTCCTTTCGACACACTGGTGACGTTCCGTCCCGGCTGCCGCTTCGGTCCCGACGCCATCCGTAATGCCTACGGGGCACAGCTCTACAGCGATGCCTTCGACCTGACTCTCTTCGACCATATACAGGGGATCGACTATGGAGACATTCCCGTACAGTGCGGATTCCCGGAACCGTCTGCCGAAAACATTACGAATACAGTGAAAGAAATGGCAGGAGCCGGAATCATCCCCGTCCTGGTAGGCGGAGATCACTCCATCGCATTTCCGGAACTTCTCGGATATAAGGAAGCCATTGGCAAAGTTGCCATCCTTCATTTTGACAGTCATTCTGATACCGGATACCATGAGATGGCACCCGATGCCCCGAGAGATCACGGCACTCCTTTCAAGGACGCCATCGAAAATGACTGCATCCTTACAGACCATTCCGTTCAGATCGGAATGCGGGGCCTTACCGGAGCTGTTGCAAAAGACTATTCTTTTGCAAGGGGATCGGGCATGACGGTCATTACCGCGGAAGCTCTTCATAAAATGGATATTTACACTGCAGCGGAAAAAATCCGCGGTATTCTGGGAGACGCCCCGGTCTTTGTATCATTTGACATTGATTTTCTCGATCCGGTTTATGCTCCCGGCACCGGTACACCGGAAGGCGGCGGATTCTCAACATGGGAGGCTCTCGAACTTCTCCGCTGCTGCCTGATCGGCAAGAATTTTATCGGTTTCGACCTTGTGGAAGTAAATCCGCAGTATGACTCCGGTGATAAGACAGCGATAGCCGGGAAACGGCTTATCTATGAATTCCTGACGCTGCTTGCCTGCAGGAAAGCCGGCATTACATCATATGAAGACTTTGGAATATAGGAGGAATACAGGTATGACAGAAACAGTAAAAAAACAACCGGAAAGCGGTTTTAATACTTATAAAAATCTTCCCTACCGGGCAGACCTTGACACCTGTGACTATGTTGTGGCAGGCATCGGATTCGACTCTGCCACCAGCGGTTCACCCGGCACACGTTTTGCCCCGGACGCCATCCGCAACTGCTACTGGAAACACATGGGATACAATCAGAATCTTGAGGTTGAGACCTCCCTTGCTTCCGGTACGGATTATGGAAATATCGAGGTAAAACACGGTTATATCCTGCCTTCTTTCCATATGATAACATCAGCTATGAAAGAATTCCTCTCTCATGGCGTCGTCACGGTAATCCTTGGCGGAGACCATTCCGTTACCCTGCCCGAACTTCGTGCCATCAAAGAATACTACGGACCGGTTGCCCTTGTACATTTTGATTCCCACAGGGACGTCCGCTGTTTCGGAACGAAATACGATCATGGAACTCCCTTCTCCCGTGCTGTGGAAGAAGGTCTGATCGACTGTGAACATTCCATCCAGATCGGAATGCGCGGTGGCTTTCACAGCAAAGAGTATTATGATTTTGCCAAAGACAGGGGCATGAAAGTCATCCATGCCTATGAGCTTCTCGATATGAAGGCAGATGCCGTCATAGACACAATACTCAAACAGGTCGGCAATGCCCCCTGCTTTCTGACCTTTGATATTGATTTTCTCGATCCCGCAGCTGCACCGGGAACCGGTACGCCGGTAGTCGGAGGTCCGGAGACAACCCTGGCCAGACAGATCATACGCGGCATTGCTTCGCTTCTTGACATCAAAGGGTTTGACATCGTAGAAGTTGCACCCGATCTTGACAGCGGCGGACTCACCTGCCAGGCTGCGGACGGCATCCTGGTAGACATGATCGGTTCCATCGCGAAGAGAAAAGAGCTTGGCACTCTCCGCCGTGGCAGCGGTGTTCCGCTTTTCCCGGACACCGAGGAAAAGACAAAAGAATTCGAAGAGAAGAATCTTGCGGAACAGGGCGATATTCCCGCTTTTCCCAGCACGGGGATCCATACTTTTATGGGCTTTCCTCATTCCAGAGATATATCCGGCGCCGATGCGGTCATCTACGGCATGCCTTATGACTGTGCCACATCCAACCGCCCAGGGACACGTTTCGCCCCGAGAGAGATCCGGAAATGCTGGGGATTTTCCAATTATGACATTGAATTCCAGTTTAACGCCAGAGAGAATTTTACCGGAATAGATTATGGAGACTTTGATATTCCTTACCAGAATGTACACGAGACTATGCTCGCCGTCACCAGTCAGCTGGATCAGATTTTAAGCGAGACAGACGGCGTTACCATTGGCGTAGGAGGAGACCACGCACTTACTTTTGCCGAACTCCGTTCCATGAAAAAGAAATACGGTCCCATGGCATTTATCCATTTCGACTCCCACACGGACACTTGGGACGCTCCCGATGGCGACGGGAACTGTCTGATCACTCACGGGACCCCGTTCCGGCTCGCCATCAACAACGGCAGCCTGGATGCCGCCCACGGCATTCAGATCGGTCTCCGCTCCGGCGGCAAAACAGATCATGACTTTGCCCTCAGTCACGGCATGAAAATCATAAAAGCACAGGAACTCCACAAGATCAGCCTGGAGAGCGCTGCGCAGCGTATTCGGGACACAGTCGGTGACTGCCCTGTTTTCGTGACATTTGATATCGATTTTATCGATCCCGCTTACGCTCCCGGCACCGGGACCCCCATTGCCGGCGGCTTCACCACCGCTGAGGCGTTAAAACTTCTGCGGCTTGCCCTTCCCGGGCTGAACATTAAAGGATTTGATCTCGTCGAAGTGGCCCCGCAGTATGATACAGGGAATATTACAACACTGGCAGGCGCACGGATTATTTCCGAATTTCTGAGCATTGCCTCATATAATAAGAATGTGCTCAAGCAGACGGTTTCTCCGCAAGGCTGAACCCCTGCGCCTGCATCCGCAGGTCTGCGCACCTGTACTTATATCCGCAGGCCTGCACGTCTGCACTTATAAAAGAAAAACGAACGATCTGCCCATGTGTACTTTCCGCGCTGTTTTAATGACAGAATTTATTTTCTTTTCATACTTGCATCCCTCCGAAGCGGTTGACAAAGGACAGCATAAGAACGTAAAATATCTATATGATTATTTTGAAAGATTTTCCTGACAGAAAAGAAAGGCAAGTACACAAATGGGCACAAGAAAAAAACAGGCAGATAACAATTATCTGATCCAGGGAACGATCCTGGCCGCAGCAGGCATCATCGTCCGCCTGATCGGACTGTTTTACAAGATCCCGATGACCCGCTTTCTCGGGGACGAGGGCATCGGCTACTACAATACAGCATACGAGATCTACAACATCGGTCTTATTCTTTCCTCATACAGCCTTCCCCTGGCGGTCTCCAAACTGATCGCTGCCAAGGAGGAAGAACACAATTACAACGATTCAAAGAGAGTATTCCACTGCGGACTGGCGATCGGAGTCTTTACCGGCGGGCTTATGACTGTCCTGCTGCTTGCAGGCGCGAACTGGATCGCCTCCGTGATCTTCAACAGCCCGGGAAGCGCTCTGCCGCTCCGGGTCATGGCTCCTACGATCCTGGTGTTTGCCGTGATGGGCGTGTTCCGCGGATTCTTCCAGGGCCGTGGCAATATGATGCCCACTTCCCTGTCCCAGGTCATTGAACAGGTGGTACATGCGGCAGTGAGTATCTGGGCGTCCTGGTACTTTATGAAGCGCTTTGCAGATATGGATAATCCGGCATCCTACGGCGCGGCCGGCGGAACACTGGGAACCCTTGTGGGCGCACTGGCAGCATTTCTGATTCTCGCCTGGATGATGTACATATACCAGAGGCATTCCCGGAAACGCCGGAGTTCTGCCCCGGCCTCTTCCTACAGCGATATCATGAAGCTTCTGATCCTTACGTTTACACCGATCATTCTGAGCCAGTTTGTCTATCAGCTCAGCGGCTCTGTGGATAATTCCATGTTCGGTCTGATCATGGGAGGAAAAGGCCTGGATGAAAGCGAACGTCTTTCCCTGCTCGGCATTTACGGCGGAAAATACCGTCTTCTGACAAACGTGCCGGTGGCAATCGCCTCTTCCCTGGGCGCATCCATGATACCGAGTATCGTGACATCCCGTGTCAGAGGGGAAAAACGGGAAGTAAAGAACAAGATTTATATGACTGTCAAATTCAACATGCTGATTGCCATCCCCTGTGCGGCTGCCATGCTTTCCCTGGCAGGTCCGATCATGCAGCTTGTATTCGGAGACAGCAGAGAGATGACTGCCAACCTTCTGATGATGGGTTCAACGGCTGTAATCTTCTTCTCTTTATCCACTGTGACCAATGCGGTGCTTCAGGGCATCGACCAGCTGAGGAAATCTGTCACTCACTCGGCGATCTCCCTGGTGATCCACATTGTCCTGGTCTACATCATGCTGCAGCACCTGAATCTCGGAGTGTACGGACTTGTCATCGGCAACCTGACCTTTGCCCTGGTGGTGTGTATTCTGAACTGGATCGCCATCGGCAAGACACTGCATTACCATCAGGAAATCAGGACAACCTTCCTGCTTCCGCTGGCTGCCTCCGCAATCATGGCTGTAGCGGCAAGGCTGATTTACATGGGAATTCATGCGCTGGTCCCGTCCAATACCCTGGCAGTGTGCGTGGCGGCAGTATTCGGATTCGTCCTTTACCTGTTCCTGATCATCGCCTTTAAGACTGTAACCAGACGGGAACTGCAGCAGATGCCCATGGGAAATATCCTTCTGAAGATTCTGAGGCAGTAACATACGGCATAAACACAAACCGGGAATCCGCAAAAAGCCGGGAATCCGCCATTTTGCGGATTCCCGGCTTTTTCATTCACATATTCGTCGGTAACAAAAGCGTTATTCTGTCGCGCTCTGTTTTACTTTTCCGAGCGCCCGCACCACAGGCGGCAGAGAAATGATAATCACAGTGATAATTCCCTCAACCAGCAGATAGCTGTAATTATAGAGAATCGGGTATACCGCTGCCAGCGATTTCGGGAAGTTTTCCGGCATATAGTCCATCCAGTAGAGATATCCTCCAAGTACATGGAACGCTCCCCGCGCAAACACAGCCAGTATATATCCTTTCACAAGTCCGTGTCTGCTCTTTGCGAACAGTCCGGCAAGTCCCAGCGCCGCAAAGGCAAGCACATAGTCGCAGCATACCTGGAAAAGCGACAGGACATAAGGCTCCTGAAGGAACTGCAGAAGGCCGTACACAAATCCTACCATCATTCCGGTTGCCACGCCGTACCAGTTCGCCACAAGGACGATAAAAAGCATACTGCAGAGCGTCACACTTCCGCCCCAGGGCATCTTTACAACACGCACATAGGACGTGGCAAACGCCAGCGCAAGCGCCACAGCACAGAATACAAGCTGCTTGGTTGTCAGTTTCTTTTTCTCAGAGTGTTTTCCTGCAAGGAATACAGCGCCGACAAACAGTGCAATTCCGACTACAGCACTCACCACATATCCGGCAGTGGTAAGTCCGCCGTCAGCTGTCACCAGAAAATCAAACATAAAAAAATCCCTCCTGTTTCTCCGACTGAAAACAAAAGGGGCTCGAAAAATAAAGATGGTTCATATCCCTACGTTGGCATTATCCAAATCAGGTTATGGGTCGAAGTTTTTAACTTCCTCTCAGCCTGTCGCACAAGCTCCCCTTGTCATCAATCATATGTAATTTTGTACCGGGTATTATAGTAAACCCGGAGGGCGGAAATGTCAAGAGGGGAAAATTGAATTGCAAAGAGAGTCGGCATAACCGCCGGGGCAGCCCATAACAAAACCGCCCCGGCGACGCAACGATATATTCTTTATTTCTTCTCCAGTATCTTCATAAACTCATCTCCGGTTATGGTCTCTTTCTCATAGAGATACTCCGAGATCTCATCCAGTTTCTCCCGGTTATCCTCCAGAATCTTCCGGGCTTTTTCATGCTGCTTCTTCACCAGTTCCACCACTTTCCGGTCGATCTCCGCCTGTGTCTCGGCAGAGCAGGTCAGTGAAGTGTCCCCTCCCAGATACTGGTTCGTCACCGTCTCCATTGCCACCATATCGAATTCCTCGCTCATACCGTAGCGGGTGATCATGGAACGGGCAAGCTTGGTTGCCTGCTCGATATCATTGGAGGCTCCGGTGGAAGAGGAATGGAACACCAGCTCCTCCGCCGCACGTCCGCCGGTCAGCGTGGCGATCTTGTTCTCCAGTTCTTCCTGGCTCATCAGATAATGATTTCCCTCATCCACCTGCATGGTGTAACCCAGCGCACCCGATGTCCGGGGAACGATAGTGATCTTCTGGACCGGAGCCGAATGGGTCTGCATGGCAGCTACAAGGGCATGTCCCACCTCATGATAGGACACAATCTTCTTCTCCTGATCCGTAAGGATGGCGTTCTTCTTCTGGTACCCGGCGATCACGACTTCAATGCTCTCTTCCAGGTCCGCCTGTGTCACGCAGTTCCTCCCGGTGCGCACCGTCCGGAGCGCCGCCTCATTTACAATATTGGCAAGCTCTGCGCCGGATGCACCGGAGGCCATTCTCGCCACTTTGTTGAAGTCCACACTGTCGTCCAGTTTTACCTTTTTGGCATGAACTTTCAGAATCTCCTCCCTGCCCTTGAGATCCGGCAGTTCTACCGGCACTCTCCGGTCAAAACGTCCCGGCCTGGTCAGCGCCGGATCCAGAGACTCCGGACGGTTCGTTGCCGCCAGAATGATTACGCCGTTGTTATTCTCGAATCCGTCCATCTCCGTGAGAAGCTGATTGAGGGTCTGCTCCCTCTCATCATTTCCTCCCACTCTGCCGTCGCGCTTCTGCCCGATGGCGTCGATCTCGTCGATAAACACGATACAGGGCGCCTTTTCTTTTGCCTGTTTAAACAGATCTCTCACCTTGGATGCGCCCATTCCCACGAACATCTCTACAAACTCAGAGCCGGACATGGAGAAGAACGGCACGTTCGCCTCGCCTGCCACAGCCTTGGCAAGCATGGTCTTTCCTGTTCCCGGCGGTCCCACAAGCAGAACTCCCTTGGGCATATTCGCCCCCACTTCTCTGTACTTCCCGGGATTGTGAAGATAATCTACGATCTCTGCCAGGCTTTCCTTTGCCTCGTCCTCTCCTGCCACATCCGAGAACCGGATTCCCTCTGAGGATTTGACGTAGACCTTCGCATTGCTCTTCCCCATACCGAATATCATGGAGTCCGGTCCGCCGCTTGCCCGGTTCATCAGCTTCTTTGACATATACTGCCCGATCCCCACAAAAATCAGAATCGGCAGAATCCACGAAAGAATGAGGGTCAGCCACGGCGATGTCTGTTTGACAATCTGTCCGTAAATACTGGCCCCTGAATCGACCAGTCTCTGTGTAAGATCCGGATCATCGATCATCCCGGTCTCATAGATCCGGGTGCCGTCCTTGTCTGTAAACAGGATTCTGTTTTCCTCCTGCTGGATCTCCACCTGACCGATATCTTTCTCTTCCGTCATCTTTATAAACTGTTCATACCCCACTTCAACAATCTGGCGTTCCGCGAACCAGGGCATCAGCAGAAAATTGAACAGAAGCAGAATGATCATGACGATCACATAGTAGAAAATCAGCGGTTTCCGCGGTTTCTTTATCTCCTGCATCTTCCTTCCTCCTTTGCATATGCATACTATTTCTTTCTTATATCAGGAAATAAATCATTCCGCAATTATCAACTTTCATATTCTGTATTTACAAAATGCAGAATATGTCAGTATTTATTACAGATTCTCCATTCTGTAAGGATATTTTTCTCTCTTTATCCGTAGTTAATATTCTCTGTTTCCTGTAGTATAATAATGATAAAATATACTCAAAACCTTTGGAGGACCGCGTTAAGATGGAAACCATAAAAATTCTTACCACACTCAACCAGAATTATCTGCCCCACCTTCAGGTACTTCTCACTTCCATTTATATCACCCATCCCGGGAAACCGTTCGAGATCTACCTGATTCACAGCGGAATCTCCGCACCGCTGCTGGATAAGGTCGGACTCCAGTGCGACCGGTTCGGATTCGGCTTCTGCCCGGTTCAGATCGATCCCGGCTGTTTCCGGGATGCCCCTGTAACCCGCCAGTATCCCCGGGAAATGTACTACCGCCTTCTGGCTCCTCTCCTTCTACCGGGGGAACTGCACCGTATCCTGTATCTCGATCCGGATACCCTGGTCATCAACCCGCTCGACACGCTTTGGGAAACCGACCTGCAGGATAACCTGTTTGCCGCGGCAGCACATACGGGAAAGACGGACCTGGCAAACAATATCAACCAGGTCCGTCTCGGAACAGATCACAATTATTTTAATTCGGGAGTTCTCCTCATGGATCTTAAGCAGGGGCGGGAAGAGATCTCGGCAGACGGCGTGTTCCGCTTTGTCCGGGAGCATGCAAAGGAGCTTCTTCTTCCGGATCAGGACATACTCAATATCATGTTCGGGAACCGTACCCTGGAAGTGGATGACTATCTCTGGAACTACGATGCCCGCAACTACAATACTTATCTGCTCAGAAGCGGCGGAAAATGCAATATGGACTGGGTATTAAGCCACACCTCCATCCTGCATTTCTGCGGAAAATCCAAGCCCTGGCAGGCGGGATATGTACATCGTTTCGGGATACTCTACAAACACTACGCACAGCTTACCCGCAGAACCGGCTTCTATCTCGCCGATACTCCGGAGTAAGCCCCCCTTCCCGGCACGCCTCAGCGGTTCGGGAAGATTTTCCCGGAGAGCAGCAGCTTCAGCTGCCGGACCAGTTCCTCCCGGTCCGTCTCCGGATTGCCCGCATACCGCAGAAGTACCCCCACCATACCGCATGCATGGAAACGGAGCATCACTTCCATATCCGCATAACTGATATTCCTGCCCGCCGGGAGATGTTTTGCCAGCTCTTTCAGATAGACACACACCGCTTCCACAAGCATCTCCTCCACCTGCGCTCTTTTTCTTGACTCCATCAGCCTGCGCAGCTTCTGATAATTCTTTTCGGTAAACTCAATGTGTATCCGCAGTACCTCATCCAGATTCGCCGCGTCAAGGCTTCGCTCCGTCAGCCGCTTTGCCGACTGAAGGAACACCCATTCCAGTACTTCCATAATATCGTGAAAATGATAATAGAACGTCTGCCGTGAGATACCGCACTCTTCAATCAGCATTTTCACCGTAATCTTGTCGATGCTCCTGGTTTCCAGCAGCCTGTAAAATGCACCTGCTATCACTTTTTTCATATCTACAGCCATTTTCTCTCTCCTGCAATCAACTGAATCTGCCTTTTGATGTAAATATCTGTCTTATATTTTACCATGGAAAGAATTCTGTGTACACCGGAAGATTCTTCATCCCGGAAGCTGTAAAATATTAAATTTTAAATAAATTAGCACTCTCCTCTTTACAGTGCTGATAATACATTCTATATTAGGGGTATCAGGAGATTTCCCCGCGGGGAGCTCCTGTTCACATAGATGAAAATGAACAATATATCTGTCACAGTTGACAAGGAGGCTTTTTTATGAGATGGTTTGATTCTGATTTTGATTATGTACACGAATTTATGGAACATTGGAACAGCCGGAGAAGAAAGGTGCGCACGGCAAGCTGTATCGCCGGAATTCTTCTGATTATCGCCGGTATTCTGACAATCGTCTTTCCGGTCGGTATCTTCGCTGTCATACAGTATGTTGCCGCCGCGGCACTGATCGTCCTGGGTATCTACCGCCTGGTTTCTTACGCATCCGTGACATGGCATTTTAAGGATCCCATGCTGATCGTAACGGGTATCCTTAATATTCTGCTCGGTATTCTTCTGCTGTTTATGCCTGTTGTACTGACCGTTCAGGTCATTACGTTTCTTTTTGCCTTTCTGCTGATTTTCAGCGGGGCGCAGAAGATTTCCTTTGCCTCACGGATGAAATATTTCCGGATCGGACATACCGGCGCCCTGACTTTCAGCGGAGTACTGGACATTATACTGGCGGTGATTTTCCTGTTTCTTCCGTTCACCTCAGCGCTGACCCTGAACTATATTATCTCCGCTTATCTGATCCTGGGAGGCATTACGCTTCTGATTGAGGCTGCGGGAATGCATAAGCTGGAATAATACGGATCTGCCACCCTTGCTTTTTCGCTCTTGCTGCGGTATACTTTATTGTGGTGTTTTTTCCATATTTTCCGCTGAACTTCCAGAGGGAACCAGCGGTCCGGGACACCGATTCTGAAGAAAAAGAGGCGTTGCGTCATGATTCGTTTTCTGTGTATCGTTATATTTGTTGTACTGTTCCTGATTGTTTCGATTCCCATCTTTTTCGTGGAATGGATCGTCGGGAAATTCAATCCCTACGCAAGAGATATCAGTTCCCTGCGCATTGTCCAGTGGGCATTCAAAGTAATTATTAAAATGGCAGGTGTTCAGCTGACAGTCATCGGAGAGGAAAACATTCCCGATGAAGCGGTCGTATACATTGCCAACCACCGCAGCTATTTTGACATTGTGCTCACTTACGCGAGATGCAAACGCCTGACCGGTTACATCGCCAAAAAGGAAATGGAACGGTGGCCTTCCCTCTCCACCTGGATGCGCAGGCTTTACTGTCTCTTCCTTGACCGGAAAGATCCGAAAGAGGGACTCAAGATGATCCTGCAGGCCATCGAGTACATCAAACGGGGAATTTCAATATGCATCTTTCCCGAAGGTACGAGGAACACCGGCGAAGAGCTGAGCATGCTGCCCTTCAAGGATGGAGCATTTAAGATCTCTACCAAGTCGGGATGTGCGATTATTCCCGTATCCCTGAACAACACCGCCGAGATTTTTGAGAATCATCTTCCGAAAGTAAAGAAAACGCATGTGGTGATCGAATACGGAAAGCCGATCTATCCGGATCAGCTCGACAAAGACACCAAACGCCATATCGGAAACTATGTTGAAAATATCATAAAAGAAACCATACACAAAAACGCGGAGCTTATCTAAGCTTCGCGTTTTTCTTTTTCCATCATTCTTCTTCCCGCATCCCGCTCTTCGGGAAGCAGATACACACTCTCGTATATTCCTTTTCCACCGAATCCACAGAAATCTCCAGTCCCAGTCTCCGGCATAACTTTTTCGAGAGGTACAGCCCCATCCCCGTGGCATTCTTCTTTTTCCGGTCCGCCCCTGTAAATCCTTTCTCAAATATCCGCGGCAGATCCGCTTCCGGGATGCCCCGCCCGTTGTCCTCGATATAGAGGAGAACCCGGTGCGCGTCCTCCCGGGCAGAGACTGCAAGCCTTCTCCCGGGCTTTGCCGGATCACTGTATTTCACCGCGTTTTGAATAATCTGGGCAAGAATGAACCCCAGCCATTTCTCATCCGTATAGATATCCACATCAAGACCCGAAGTTTCCACCTTTATCCCCCGTTCGAGCAGATAATGGCGGAATCTTAAGACAGCGCCATGGACCGCCTCTTCCAGGGAAAGTTTCCGCACAAAATAGTCTTTCTCTGTATCCCCGCTTCTGGCATAGTAGAGCATCTGTTCCACAAGCAGGTTTGCCCGGTCCGCCTCTTTTTTCAGGGCATAATCCCTGTTGTTGTCAAAGGTCAGGGACAGGGCGCTGATGGGAATCTTGATCTCATGGACAAAGCTCTCCACATATTCCCGGTATTCTCTCTGTTCTGTCTCCAGCGCCCCGATGCGGCCGTTCATCGCCCGGCACGCTTCCTTTAAGGCAAAGTAATAGGCTGCTCCGCGGATATCCCGGGGCTTTGGCAGCACCTCTGCAACATAATATTTCTCCTCCAGACCGTCCGTAAGTGCAACGATCCGGTCATACTCCTTTTTCTCCCGCATATATGTGACCACAAGCACCGCGCCCTCACACAGGACAAAGAGCCCCAGGAGAAGCACAATATAAAATCCGTGAGTCTGCGAGAACATGAGTGTCATGATCACAAACAGAAGAAAGACCAGATGGAGGAGGAGCACCGATATCTTCTCCTCCAGAAATGCCAGAAAATTCACAGTCTCCAACCCTTTCCGCGGACATTTTCCAGAAGATCCGTGACGCCGATCTCACGAAGCTTCTTTTTCAGTCTCGTCATATTGACCATCAGCACATTTTCATCCAGATAAAACTTTTCATTCCACAGTTGGTCGAGGAGCTCCTCCTTGCTGATGATCCTGCCATCATTCATAAAGAAATAGTAGAGGATGCGGAACTCGTTTCTCGTCAGTTCCACTTCCCGCTCCCCGCACCGCAAAATGGAGAGATGCAGGTCCAGCACGCATCCCTTCCGCTCGATCTGACGGAAATTATTGGGGTCAGTAAGGGCAAGCGCCCGCCGGATCTTCTCCGCCAGGATCAGGGTGTCATAGGGCTTGGTGATGAAGTCGATCCCACCTGCGCGGATGCTCTCCAGTTCGTCCCGGGAGGAGTCCCGGCTGGTGACGAAGATCACCGGGACCGGCTTTTCCCCGCGGATCTTCCGGCACAGTTCGTAACCGTCCTCAAAGGGAAGCCCCACATCCATGAGGATGAGATCCGCCGGAAGCCTGCGGACCTCATCTGTGATATGTTCAAAGTCATCGGGCTGTGCGGTGTCGTAGCCCAGCGTTTTCAGAAACCGTGCCAGTTCGCCGCGCAGCCGTTTATCATCTTCTATGATCACTATAAGCACTGTTGTTACACCCTTCCCTCATCCACATTTCTCTTGAATCCCACATACGCCGCCAGGAAATACACCCCATACACAATCAGGAAAACCGCAAGCCCGCTGAAAAAGTATCCCAGATACGCATATCCGTTCGGCAGGATTACCTGGTAGAGCCGGTTGATGGACGTGAGCACGCAGAAGCTGATGACCACCGGGATCACCACCGGAAGCCCGAAGAAGATCCCGAGCTGTTTGAGGATCGTCCGGTGCAGCGCCCCGTCTCCCACACCCAGTCTGCTTAAGACTGTATACCGGTAACGGTACTTCGAGGCGTCGCTCAGCGACTGGATCGCCAGAATCGTCCCAACTGTGGAGATGAAGATAAAGGCAATGTAAAGGCAGATGGAGGAAACCATGGCCACCATCGTATTGCTCTCCTCCCTTGCGGCTCCTCTGACCTGGAAACGGTAAAACTGCTCATGCCTGTCCCCGTTTTCATCCGTCCGCACAAGATGCCATGCCATCCGTTCCCGGAGCTTATCCCGCAGGGCCAGTGTTGTCTCTTCCTTCGTATCCACGATCAGATGAGACTCTGCCAGTTCCAGTCCCTCCGTACACTCATCCGGGAGCACCAGGACAAAATACCCTTCGTTGGATATACTGTACCAGTATGTCCGGCTTTCGATCTCCCGTTGGGAAAGTCTGGTCCCGTCCGCCAGCGTGATCTCCTTCAGGCTGTCCTCATTCTGGAACAGATAGATCGCCGACGCCTCCACGGTCAGGATATACTCGTCCCGTCCAAGATCCACGGGATCCATTCCCCGCAGGGTCCGCATCTTATTATAGTCACTCTCCCGGATCACAGTATCAAAATCGGTATCCGATCCATCGAACGGGATCAGAGCGCGGAACTGCCCTTTCGGCTCCTTATAAATATCAAAGGCAAATATCTCGTCAATGGTATAGTCTTCCTCAATGACGGCAATATAATCGTCAAATACCTCCGGGTCATCGAACACACTGAAATCATAAGGCGCTTCGGAATTGATCATGTACTCGTACATTCCTTTGGTGATATAGGAGATGTTCATGGCGACCAGTGTCAGCATGATCAGCATGGCCAGGGTTCCCATGGTAAAGCTCATGCTCCTCACCTTCGAGGAAAATGTGCGCGCCACGAACAGGTTATCCTTTCTGTACCTTGCCTTTTTACTTTTCAGGACCAGAGACAGAATCATGTCCGGAAGTGTCATGGCAATCCCGTAGATTCCCACGATCATCATAAGGATACTGAGCATCAGACAATACATCGTCTCCTCTGCCCCGGAAACGGAAAAATCAAAACGGGAATCCCAGAGAAACAGCCCTCCTGCGGTGACGATAATGCTGAGCACACAGATCAGAGCGCGGTATTTTTTCGAGGCGAGCATTTTCTTCTCGTTCCGGTTCTCGTAGTAGAGGAAGCCCTGAATCGTCATTTTCCGCATCCGCCGCACCATACTGAAAAGAACCAGTACATAGATCACAGCAAAATAGATCCCCAGAAGGCGCACCGCACCCCAGTCGAATCCAATCAGCAGCAGATCCTTAATCCCGAAAATCCCCGTGATGACAAAGGACAAGAACTGGCTTGCCACCCATCCCGCCGGAATGGACAGAATCAGCGCCGTGAATCCCAGAAGCACATTTTCCATGAGAAACATTTTCGCAATATCTCTTTTCCGGATTCCCAGAAGCATATAAGTTCCGAACCCCCTGCTCCGTCTGCCGAACATGAACTTTGCGGTATAATTAATGAGAAAGCAGACTACAAAGATAATGACCACATTCACAAACTGCATGATTATCTTAAATGTATTCATCCCATAGGACAGTTCTGCCACAGCGTCTGATCCCGCCACCAGGCTGAACGCAAAGATCAGGGAGAAGGACAGGGTGATGGTGATCAGATAGATCACGTAATCGCGGATACTCCGTTTTGCATTGCGAAAGGCGAGTCTACTTAACATCTTCCAGATCACCTCCGAGCAGTGTGAGAATATCCAGGATCTCATTGAAAAATTCCCTGCGCGTCTTATTTCCCCTGCGGATCTCGTTAAAGATCTTCCCGTCTTTCAGAAACAGGATACGCCCGCAGAAGGAGGCGCTGAACGAATCGTGGGTGACCATCAGGATCGTAGCGTTCATCTTTCTGTTCATGTCCGCCATCGTCTCCAGAAGAAGCCGGGACGAACGGGAATCCAGCGCGCCGGTGGGCTCGTCCGCAAGGATCAGCTTCGGCTCGTTTACAAGCGCCCTGGCACAGGCGCATCTCTGCTTCTGCCCGCCGGACACCTCGTAAGGAAACTTTCCTAGGATATCCCCGATTCCCAGTTTCCCGGCGATGTCCTGCACCCTCCGGCTGATCGTCCCGGAGTCCGCCCGGTTGATGATCAGCGACAGCGATATATTTTCCTCGATGGTCAGCGTATCCAGAAGGTTGAAGTCCTGAAAGATGAATCCTAAGTTCTCCCTCCGGAAATCCGCGAAATCCTTCTCCTTTATAGCCGTGATGTCCTCTCCGCCGATCACGATATGCCCGGATGTCACAGTATCGATCGTGGAAATACAGTTGAGCAGCGTGGTCTTCCCCGAACCGCTGGCTCCCATGATCGCCGTAAATTCCCCCTCGTCCACACACATGGAAATGCCGTCCACCGCTTTGGTGATATTGCCTCCCGTTCCGTAGTACTTCTTTACCTGTTCCAGTGTCAAAATGTGTTCCATAGATGCTCCTTCCCTGCCGGCATAACACTTCATAAGCTGCTTATGAAAGAATTATATCAGCAGGGGAGGGAAAATACACTTACAGTTTTGTAAGTGAAATATGAACGCTTCGGTTTATTCATCAAACACTTTGCTGTCTGCAATACATTTCACAGCGGAAAGCGCATCCTCATAACTGACTTTCTCCTCTAACAATTTGCTTGTAAGAACGTTATAGTCTTCTTTGTAAACATTCTTTTCCATTATCTCATTCAACACTCCCGTCACATTCACTCCTGTTGTTGCCGATGGGCAGATATTTGTTTTTGCACGAACCTCACGGACTTCTTTTACAAGAGAACAAAATGCACTGTCCAACGCAGAATCATACGTCAAATCATAACGATTATAATCTCTCCTGCTCCTGATATCCTCTATATTTGGTATGGTCATTCCCAGTTCATCAGCGATATCTGTAATTCCATATTTCAATTTTCGCTTATTGCCCTGTGATAAAGTGCGGTCGATCGTAATATCAATATCCTCGGAAAACCGGGATATCACCCGATGGCACTTCTGGAGCGAAGTTCCTCCCTTAAATACAGGAAAATCGAACTGCAAAGACAGCTTTCTCAGCACCATTGTCACATAATAATCTTTTTCTATAATCTCTGGCTCTAAACCAGTCTTATATACAGCCAGATTAACAGCCTCGATAAACTGTTCCCGCTCCTCATGCAAGTACACCATTTAACAGCCTCATTTCATACATATTTTTATAGATCTTATCCGGATAATAGGGCAGGTACTCTTCCAACTGGCTGAAACGGATCTCATATGCTTTCATATAGGCTGTGATCCGTGCAAGCTGTTCATCTTTTCCCCTTTCAGCATAAAAATCTATGTCTTTGATAAGATCAAGCAACTGCATCTGACGGAAGTTATCTTCTGTCACTTTCACCCTTGGTTTTCTTAGTATTATCAATGAAGAGGCAAGCCTGACCTCCCTGTAGTCATTCGTTGCCTTATTGGTAACAACCTCACAACTCGCCGGCACCTGTGAAGTAAGTCCCATCTGGTTTGCGAATATTCCCCCACTGATATAACCGCATCTCTGACCGTCCTCTTTCAAATATTTCTGTTCGATCACTTTATCTCTGGAAAGTTGGGAACCGGACTTAAAAACAGATTTCTTCGGTATAAAATAGATACCTGTATCATATCTTTTTAACCTTCCCGCATCTGTCAGTTTTTTTACCTGCTGCCTGATACTGTTCATCGACATTCCTTCATACTGTATCTCCGAAATAAAAATCGGCTCGTTTTCTCCATATGTTTCTTTCAAATATTCATACAGCATCTGCTTTCCTTCTCTCTGATAATATTTTTATAGTCTCTATCTTCGATTTTATTTTATCTTTTTAGCAGTTCTTTTGCAACTACTATTTTACAGATACTCCTCAACTAATATCAGTACGCTTTCCTGTCGCTATAAAGCTCGCTCCCCGATGCACACAAATTCGGGAGCGCAGAAAATTCAGCGCTCCCTCAGATATTCCTTCAGCAGGAAGGTACAGAAATACGGAAATGTATAAATTCCGTCACTGTATCCGATATTCCCCTCGCAAAGCTTTATTCCCCAACGGATATCTCCGTACTTCTCACTGTCAATCAATGTGCGCAGAGACTTCGACCTGCCTCCTGACGCTTTTACCTCAACAGGGACAAGATTTTCCCTTGTAAAATTTCAGAGACGTTGCAATGTCCGGCATCTCCTGAATCTCATTGAAAATGAAAAGTGTCTCATTTTCAGCAAAACGCTTCGACGGCTCAATCCTTGAGATGTTCTTTATGATATCAATCTGTATTACAAAAAAATGAGCGAACTTTTTATCAATATTACATTTTTATGAGCGATTATTTTTAAAAAAATACATTTTTTACAGCGAATAAATGTCCCTGCCCGCATCATCCCTTAGCGAATCTGTTCTAAAAAGCTCTCCCCGTCGCCACAGTACTCTGTCCCCAGCATACCGCATACCGTCGCCGCGATATCTGCATAACTGCCTCTTATCCCCAGATCCACACCATTTTTGACCGGTTTTCCACAACAGAGGATCGGAACATACTCCCGCGTGTGGTCTGTTCCGGTGAATCCCGGATCGCACCCGTGATCCGCCGTGATCATCAGCACATCTGAATCCTGCATCTTCGGAAGAAATTCATCCAGCCTGCGGTCAAAGGCGTTCAATGCCTCCGTATAGCCCTCCACATTCCTGCGGTGCCCGTAGATCATATCAAAATCCACCAGATTGACGAAGCACAGTCCGTGGAAATCTTCATCCAGGAGCCGGATCGCCACATCCATATTTTTCTCATTTCCCTCATTGGGGAACGTCTTTGTAAGACCTCTTCCGGCAAAGATATCGTAGATCTTTCCCACACCGATCACATCCCTTCCGGAACTTTTCAGCATATCAAGCATGGTATCACGGGGCGGTTCCAGGGAAAAATCATGGCGGTTCACAGTCCTGGTGAAATCAGGAGCTTTCCCCACATAGGGTCTTGCGATCACCCGCCCCACCGCATACTCTCCGGTCAGCAGTTCCCGCGCTGTCCGGCATCCCGCATACAGTTCCTCAAGAGGTATGACTTCCTCGTGGGCGGCGATCTGAAACACACTGTCCGCAGACGTATAGACGATCCACTTTCCTGTCCGCATCTGTTCCTCGCCGTAGCGCCGGATCATCTCTGTCCCGGATCCCACTTCGTTGCAGATCACGCCTCGCCCGGTCCTTGCGGCAAATTCGTCCAGAAGTTCTTTGGGAAATCCATGGGGAAATGTAGGCATGGGCTTCGGCGAGATCACGCCCGCGATCTCCCAGTGCCCCATGGTTGTATCCTTCCCCGCGGACTGCTCCCGGAGCTTGCCGAAACATCCCGTTACCGCGGCAGACTTTTCTTCTTTCCCGAAGTCAGCTCCCCCGTCAAACCGTCCTGCTTCTGCCTCATTCATCTCTGTCGCTTTCTTCTCTGCCGGCGCCAGGGCTGTCCCGGAGATCCCGCTTTTTTCAAATGAAGTTCCCTGTATCCGGTACAAGCCCATCCGCTCCATATTCGGCACATGCAGCTTTCCGCTTCTCACACAGGAGCCAAACGTATCACTCCCCACATCTCCAAACCGCTCCGCATCCGGAGCCCATCCAACTCCCGCACTGTCAAGCACGATCAGAAAAACTCTCTTTACTTCCATCCGTTCACCCATCCTTCCATCATCTCAAACTTTTCCCACTTTCCCTGCCTGAGCCAGTCGCCCCGGCCGTTAGGGTCCGTGTTGCCATGAAGGCCCGTAGTGAAACGCCGGTCCTTAAGCCGCGTCCTTTGCGGCTTTAGTACCGCTGCGTTTCACTCCCGAGCGCAAGCGTGGCCGCCAGGGCAATACGGACCCTAACGGCCAACCGACTCCCCAGGCAGATCACGCCTCCAGCAAAGCAAGAATATCCTCTCTGCTCATTCCTGCCAACTGTCCGGTCTCTCCGCCGATGATCTGATCCGCCAGATCCTGCTTCGTCTCCTGGAGCTTCTGGATCTTCTCCTCGATTGTATTCTTGGCGATCAGCTTATATACAGTAACCTTCTTCGTCTGACCGATCCTGTGTGCCCGGTCTGTCGCCTGGTTCTGGACGGCCTGGTTCCACCAGGGATCATAGTGAATCACCACGTCAGCCCCGGTCAGGTTCAGCCCTACTCCCCCCGCCTTGAGCGAGATGAAAAAGACCGGTACGTCTCCTTCGTTAAACATCCTCACAAGACGCAGCCTCTCTTCTTTCGGCGTGCTCCCTGTGATCACATAATATTCTATGCCTTCCTTATCCAGTTCTTTCTCCAGAATCTCCAGCATGGAGGTAAACTGGGAGAATACGAGCATCCTGTGTCCGCCGTCCATGGCGCTCTGGATCAGCTGTACACAGGCGTCCACCTTCGCCGCCTCCCCGCGGTAATTCTCAAAGCACAGCGACGGCGCACAGCAGATCTGACGCAGCCGGGTCAGTTCCGCAAGCACCTGGAAACGGTTTTTGTTAAACTCCTCTTCTCCCTGCCCTGCAAGCGTTTCCCTCATATGGAGAACCTGCGCATCATACAGATTCTGCTGTTCTCCCTCGAAACGGACGTAACGGATCTCCTCCAGTTTTTCCGGCAGATCCTTCAGCACATTCTCTTTCAGGCGGCGCAGAATAAACGGCCCTGTCATTTTCTGCAGGCGCGCCACCACTGCCTGGTCCTGATTTTTCACAATAGGTGTCTCGATCTCTCTGCGGAATACTTCATACCCGTACAGGAATCCCGGCATCAGATAATCAAAGATACTCCACAGTTCACTGAGCCGGTTCTCAATAGGCGTACCGGTCAGGGCATAGCGGATCCGGCTCTTTATCACTTTCACCGCTTTCGCCGCAGCCGTGGTATGATTCTTGATGTACTGAGCCTCGTCAATAATCTGATAGCGGAACTCCTTATCTTCATAGAAAGAAATGTCTCTCCGCAGCGTATCATAAGATGTCACCAGAGCGTCATATTCCTGATACTGTCCGATCTTCTCCCGACGCTCTTCCTGGTTTCCCGCCACAACGGCAACAGACAGCTCAGGCGCATAGCGGTGGAACTCTTCCTCCCAGTTATACACGAGGGCTGCAGGAGCAACGATCAGCGCGCTGCCGCCTCTTCCCTCCAGCTTTGCCGAGAGCAGAAGTGCGATTGCCTGGAGCGTTTTTCCCAGACCCATGTCATCCGCGAGGATTCCGCCCAGATTCCATTCTCCCAGGGTACGCATCCATTTAAACCCGTCTTTCTGGTAGTTCCGCATAATATCCGAGAGACTTTGGGGCTCCTCAAACTCCGAATCATCGATGGTCTTGAATTCCTTGACCATCTCCCGGAAATGACTGTCTCTCCTGCTGTATATCTCATCGTTCTCCGCAAGCATCCGGTCCAGATACAGCGAACGGTACAGGGGAATGTTGACCTTACCTTTTATCATATCCGCAGGCTTCAGGTTCATCGCTTCGATCAGTTCTTCCAGTGTTTCAACAGACCCGTCTTCCAGACCCACATAGCTTCCGTCTTTCAGCCGGTGATATTTCTTTTTCACCCGGTAACTGTGGAGAATATCCATCAGCTCTTTCTGGTCCAGACCGTCTGCGGACATCTCCAGTTCCAGAAGCCCGCCGGACACTGACACTCCGACTCTCGCCTTCACTTTCCGGATCACCCTGCGGCTTAAGAAACTGTCCGTACACCTGACCTCGCCAAGTCCGAGCAGTGTTTCCACTCCTTCCGTCATTACCCGGTAAATTTCTTCTTCATCTCCGCCTGTGCACAGAGCGTCTCTCTCAGGATCCAGATACGGCATCCAGCTCATAACCCGGTTTAAAATTTCCGCTTCTCTTTCGATATCACGGTACTGCTCCTCCACACTGCCCTGCTGCAAACTCTCTACCACGGAAAATTCCCGCTGCGCATATCCGGCGAAAATTCTGCAGAACACGTCCCCTTTATCGGCGTCCAGATAAAAGGTAAACTTAGTCTCCGGTGTCAGGTACTGGCGGATCTTTTCCGGATCGTGTTCCTTCACCCGCGCAATCTCCTCCAGATTTGGAAGAACATCGTAGTAAAAGGTATTCAGATGATTCCTTCCCACATGAAAACGAATGTGCCCGTGCTCTTCCTGATCCCGAAGCGCTCCCAGTTTTTCTGAAAAACCGCTGTCCGCCCTGTTCAGGAATCCATCTTTGATATAGTAATCGGCTTTCATCCCTGAATACAGCTCCGGCAGCGAAATATCCACGGAGACGCCATGGAATTCCCCGGAATCATCAAAAGTCTCTTCCGAGATATCCGCCGTGATCTCCGGATTCTTCACCCGGGTTTTCAGCGTGGTCTGATGTTTCTTTGTCCCCCGGCCTCCGGTTCCGCTGTCATACAGCACCTCTCCGTTTTCAGCAGCCACATCATAAAATTCATCCAGGCGCCATCCGTACAGATCGATCTTCTTTCCGCTTACCGATTTCCAGTCATCATAATATCTGGTTCCCTCCATCCTCGCTTCAAACTGTTCATCCTCTTTTACCGCATTTGTAATAAAACCGATCCAGCGTTTTCCCTCCTCGGTAAAATTGGAAATTGCGTGATTATAATTCGTTGAGGTCCCGTAAACCGCATCTTCTGCATTTTTTACATGCTCACAGAATTCGTCCAGATCTTTCACGACATACAGCTTCTCATTTCCAACCCGGAAAGATGCCTCCAGCGTATTCCACCCCCGGGTCAGTTTCGCCTCTATCCTGAGTTTTCCCTGTGCCCCGCCGGGTTCTTTCACAGGGCTGCGGCGCCCTCCGAGGGCTTCCAGTACCATCCTGCCCTTCAGATCCGTTGCATCTGCCAGGTTGTGGGACGACAGATATTCTTCCAGTGCATCCATGAGAGCAGCAGAATACTGGCAGGTACTCTTCCAGTTGGATGAAAAGCTGTAAAACATCCGCGCGCACTGGCGGCATCCGCACCGCATCCGGACAGCCTCCGTACGCGAGAACTGCATAATCTGCGTAACCTCGCCCCCGCCATCTCTGGTAACTGCATGGATTTCCCCGCAGATTTCCCCATCAATCCGGTCATATCCTGCGTGGACATCCGTTATCTCCACCGCGCCGTTTTGGAAGAGCTGTCTCCCCTTTTTCAATGACGAAGCGGGAAATTTTACTGATTTACGGATCTTTCCGACATCAAAATACTGATAGTGTTCCAGGCTGGAGATACTGTAAGTACTCTGCTGGATATCCTCATCCTCCCACGCCTCTCCAAGAAGGGTATATCTGCGGTTTTCCTCTTCCTCCTTCTGCCGCTCATCGGCTCTGCGCCGTGCTTCTTCTTCCAGCCTTTTCCGCTCGGCACGGCGCGCCTGTTCTGCAGCTTCTCGCTCTTCCTGTTCCCGTTTTTTCTCCTCCAACCTGGCCGCTTCCTCTGCTGCCAGCCGCTTCCTCGCCTCCTCTTTCTGCTGCTTTTCTATTTCCCGCTGCTTTCTCTCCTCCTTTCTTTTCTCTCTTACCAAACGCTTCCGTTCCCTCTCTTCCTCTTCCCGGATCCGCTTCTTTTCCTGTCTGGCTTTCTCATCCTCAATTACATAGAGCAGTGCAGCCATATGTCCGCACAGTTTCCTGCTCTTCGCCACGGGGCAGTCACATTTTCCCCTCTTCGGTCTGCCGTCCTGCAGCGTGATTGTCACTTCATGCCTCTCCCGGTCAAGTACCGCGGCCGAATATACGTCTCCCGCCTTCTTTAAGTCCGTTACACGGTGACTTTGATAGGCAGTTTTTCCTTTCTCCAGTGCTGTATCCTGAAACATTTTCTCCCATGCGTACATTATCGGAGCCCTCTTTTCTTATCTCTTTCATAAATCACTTGTATTTACCGCTGCGCGGCACTGTATTCAGTATAGCACGCATGGGGAAACGGAAAAAGAGGGGAAAAACATTTTCCCCTCACCAGTAAAGCTCCCAGTCCGTTGTCAGTCTGGTCAACAGTTCCATATTTAAGCGCTCCCGCAGATATTACTTCATCAGCCAGTCCAGGACGTAGAGCTGCCGGATCCCGTTATGGGATATCATCGGACCGTAGTCCATCGTAAGCAGATATTTCGGATTATGATCGTTAATCGCATTCAGCGGTGCCAGTTCCCGGTCCAGAGCATATGGGAATGAACTGTTATGAATAATACAAAAAAAGACTGGTCTCCGGGTATCATCCCTGAAAACCAGCCTTGATTTTTTAACCTGTCAATTAGTCCTGAACGTACGGCATCAGTGCGATGTGTCTTGCTCTCTTGATTGCTACTGTAAGAGCTCTCTGATGCTTTGCACAGTTTCCTGTGATTCTTCTCGGAAGGATCTTTCCTCTCTCGGAAACATACTTCTTTAACTTTGCAACGTCCTTGTAATCGATCTCGTTATTCTCTTTACCACAGAATACGCACACTTTTTTTCTTCTGCGCGCCGGGCCTCTTCTCTTGAAGCCGCCTTCTGGTCTGCTTCCCTTTTCGTAAGCCATGATGGTTATCTCCTTTCCTTAATTGAACGGTAACTCCTCATCAATGCCATCCGGGATATTCATAAATCCGTCGCCAGCCGGTGCGCTCGGCGCCGGTGCCGGTGCAGAATGCTGGTAGGATGCTCTGTTTGCCTCGCTCTCAGCTCTGCTCTCTGCGAATTCCTGCTCCTCCACGATCACTTCCGTTGTGTATACTTTCACACCGTCTTTGTTCGTGTAGCTTCCGGTCTGGATACGGCCGGAAATGGAAACGCGCATTCCCTGACGGAAATATTTCTCTGCAAACTCTGCGGAACGTCCGAACACGACACACGGAATGAAATCCGCTGTCGGCTCTCCGTCTCTCTTGAATCTGCGGTCAACGGCAACTGTATATCTTGCAACTGCCGTTGCATTTTCTCCCTGTGAATATCTGACTTCAGGATCTCTTGTCAACCGTCCTACTAATACTGCTTTATTCATATATACCTCTTTCCGCTTATGCTTCCTGTTTCACGCATAAATATCTGAGCACGTTGTCCATAATGCGGATACGCTGTTCCACTTCGCCCGGAACCGTAGTCTCAGCCTCGAAGTGTACGAAGTAGTAATATCCTTCTGTCATCTTCTGGATCTCGTAAGCGAATCTTCTCTTGCCCCACTCATCCACGTCTGTCACGTTGCCGCCGAAACGTGTGATAAGAGCTTTCACTTTCTCGATTACGTCTGCTCTTGCTTCGTCTTCGAGTTTTGCGCTCACAACAACAGCTAATTCATACTTATTCATGTTCTTGCACCTCCTTATGGTCTCTGGCCCCTGTCCTTCACAGGAGCAAGGAATTGGATCATTTGTTGTTTCCAACAGTATGTCACGGTTATCCATGATACCATAACGAGACGCAAGTTTCAAGCTTTTTTCGTAATTTGTCTTGTATTTTTTTCCACCAGTTTCCGCGGCACCATAATCTGGTGGCCGCACCCCATGCATTTGAGACGGAAATCCGCTCCCACGCGCAGGATCTCCCACTCCTGGCTTCCGCAGGGATGCGGTTTCTTCATCCTGATAACGTCTCCTATGTCGAATCTGTCTACCATTTCTTCATTCCTTTCCAGCAATCCTGTTTCCTGCAATTCTGCTCCTGCCGTTTCATCCCTGCTGTCTCGTTTCTGTCTGCAAATGCGGATCCCTCCGGCTTAATCCTCCGCCGTCAGAACTCCCTGCACGAGGAAACGCTCCGTCTCCGCCCCGTTGGTACAGGTTGAAAGACTCACGATCCTGGACTGTGCATTTACCTCCACCCCGGTATCGTACAGGGAGGAACTCTTACACATCTGCAGATATTCTTCAAAATCCGCGTCCGACGCATAAGTGATATTGTAGTTATCCGCCGTCTCATCCACAACAGAGGCCGCAAAGATCGTATAGGTCCTCACCTTGCCGTCCGGTGTATATATGTAGAAATACGGATTTTCCTCATAGAACGACTGGTCTTCATATTCCAGAAGCTTTGAGAACATCCTGCCGCTTACCCGGAGATTATGACCGTAAACAAGGGTATTTCTGTCGGAGAAATCCGAACTGCAGCGCATATCCACAAAGATTGTTCCCAGCTTATTGTCATTTGCAGAAAATGATTTCGTCAGATACTCCTTATTATCCGCACTTTTGACAACCGGATAACTGATCACCGACGGCTCATCGAAACGGATCCATGCGACTGTATCCGGGTTCTCCTGCAGAAGTGCGTCAAAATCCACACGGAATCCCTGTCCGTCGCTGCCTTCCGTGATAGCATATTCCTTGATGGCGTCATATTCCTCGCTTCCCGTATAATATGGAACGAGCATCATGACAAGCTGATAAAGGGAGAAAACGAATACGCATACCGCAACAATAAGAACTGTTGTCGAGATGATATCAAAGCCCGCCCTTTTTCTTGCTTTCGCGCTCTGCGCACCTCTGTTGCGTCTTCCCTTTACCGCGCTTTTGTTCTTCGGTCTGCTCCTTCTTCTGCGCCTGTGCGCGGTCTGCTTCCCGGGCTCCCTCCCGGTCAGCTTCTTTTCGTCTCTGTCCATCTTTCCATGCCCTCTCTATTCTCCCGGCTGCTTATCCCCCGTCCGGCCGCCCTTTTGCGCCTGAAAACGCTGTGCCGGGCGGCATCAGAAACCGAGATTTTCATCCACCAGTATGATCTTGAATCTCTTCGGAATCCTGCTGAATCTGGTAATCATAATCTGACAGCAGATGCAGTCCGGACTCTTGCAGTCAAAGCAGCTTCCGTTTTTCACACAGGGCGTGTCGATGCCGAACCTCTGTGTATTGATCGGCGCGGCTTCATTTCTGGCGCGGTGTATCGCGTCCTCCTCGGTCTTGACGATCTTGTTCATTCCCACGATCAGAAGAACATTTTTCGGGCCAAATGCATAAGCCGCCACACGGTTTGCATTTCCGTCGATATTTACAAACACGCCGTCCTCGCTCATGGCGTTGACGCTTCCCAGGAACCAGTCGCATGTAAATGCCTTCAGAGCGATCTCATTCTTCTCCTCCGGAGTAGACGCCTTATCCCTGTCATAGAATACATAATTTCCGGAACAGACAGCATCGATCAGCCCCACTTCCCGCACCGATGCGGAACCGCCCATATTGATGGTGCTTCCCTCCGGGATCAGTTCCAGAGCCTTCTTTACCGCCTCTTCTTTTGTCGCTGCATAATACGCTTCCATATTGCGGGATTCCAGTGCCTTTACCACACGTTTCCCGAGCGCTTCATTTCTCATTGTCCTGACATCCATGTTATCAACCTCTCTTCCTGTCTGGAAATTTTGCCATGGTTCTATTCTAGCACACTCTTTTCCGGAAAGAAAGAAGTGCTTATTTGATTCCCTGGTTCAGAAGCCCCTCGGCTTCATCCATCTCGCCCAGGATCTCCTGCTGCCGGTCGTCGAACAAGAGCCCTTTGTTGTAGCGGTAATACATATCGCTGCCGTTTTCCCGGATAAACCAGGTACTGAAATAATTTGCATTGAGTTCTGTCACAAAGGCTACCATCTCCTGGCTCTCTCCGAAGGTTTCCTCCAGGAACCGGAACGCATTCTCAAGCATTTCCGAGGTCTTCTGCTTGAGTTCATCCAGTTTGCCCGTCTCTCCGGCAAACATGCGGCGCACCTCGTCCAGCGCCGAATCGCCGATGAACAGCTCCCCTTTCAGTTCTGACGTAAACCGTGTCAGCGCCTCCGTCACTCTGCGGAATATATGCTCCTGTTCTTTTGTCAGAAGTTCCGATTTTTTCTGCTTCTCCAGATCTTTCTCCGCCATGATCCGCACGTCGTCCAACATCATCGTGGCCCGGTTCTCCCGGTAACAGATCAGGTATTCATACAGCCTGGACACATAAGCATCCATCCGGTAGCACTCGGAAAACATTTCCCCCAGTTTTCCGTTCAGCAGGCTGATGATACTCAGATGCTCGTCGAAAGGCGCCGTCCGGATCTTCGCCACTGCGGCGTCCTCCCATTTTCCTTCCAGAACGTCGCCCACACTGTAGTCCTTCTTATATTTATAGTAAAGTTCCAGATAATTTGCAAAATCTTTCGCCACTGTCGGATGCTGCAGATACTGGTACGCCACATCCCGGTCCACAGTTTTGCCCAGCAGTTCATACACATAGATCAGTTCCGAGAGGTCTTCCCATCCCCTTGCCGTCACAAACTGCTTCCCGTCCACGGTATTCTCGATGCGGTAGAAGTTCTCCCGGCGCAGCTCCAGGTAGGAGATCACTGCGGGATGAATTCCCTGCCGGTAGGCATATTCCTTCCAGACCGGGAAATCCGCTTCCACATCGATCTTCTTGAGCCGGTCCAGAGTCACCACATCGAACTCCCGCACTGATTTGTTATACTGGGGCGGATTTCCCGCTGCCACGATGATCCATCCTTCCGGCATCTTCTGATTGCCGAATGTCTTGCCCTGCAAAAACTGCAGCATCGTCGGCGCCAGCGTCTCCGATACACAGTTGATCTCGTCGATAAAGAGAATGCCCTCGTGGATTCCCGTCTTCTCCATCTTCTCATATACAGACGCGATAATTTCACTCATTGTGTACTCGGTAACCGAATAGGTCTCCCCGCCATATTCCTTTTCCCGGATAAAGGGAAGCCCTACCGCGCTCTGCCTTGTATGGTGGGTGATGGTGTAGGCCACCAGGGCGATCTCTAGTTCATGGGCGATCTGCTCCATGATCTGGGTCTTGCCGATTCCCGGAGGTCCCATGAGCAGCACCGGTCTCTGCCGCACCGCAGGGATCCGGTACTCTCCGAACTCGTCTTTTGCAAGGTACGCTTCTATCGAATCTTTAATTTCCTGTTTTGCCCGTCTGATATCCAACTGTCGTCCTCCTGTTTTTCTGTATATTATACTCCCTGCTTAAGATCCTCTTCCCTGAGGATCAGCCGGATCGCCCAGGGCGGAACATCCGCATCCCGGTAATCTTCCTCCAGAAATACAAACGCCGTTTTGTACCGCGGCATCTTCTGTGGGTAGATTCCAAATCCGTCTGTAAAATAAATCAGCCCTTTCAGATCGTCAAATTCTCCCTGCACAATCAGTTCCTCCACATAGGTAAACGCCGGGCGGAAGTCCGTGCCGCCTTCCCCATAGAGCTGAAAATGTTCCATATAATCATCCAGATCCTCCCTGCCTGTGATCTTCACGTCGGAATGTACTTTTTCATCGCACTGTATAATATGAATATTCACTTTCCGGAAGAAACTGTCCTGCTCCCGCAGCACGCTGTATGTCTCTTCCAGGAAATTCTTCACCGGTTCCCCGGAAACCGACATGGAAGTGTCAATCACAATCACAAAATCCGCGATCTTCTTAACCTCTCTTGTCTCCTGCGGCTCGATCAGCGGCATATTGCCGTACAGGGACAGCCCGTAGCTGTAAAATCCATAGTCAAATGTATCCGGGTCGGGTCTCAGTTCCTCGCCGAGCACGGAGAACTTCCGCAGAAATTCCCGGTAATCATGGCGCTCCCGGTTTTCCACCTTGAGCTGCCCCAGGAAGTCCCCGCTTTTTTCTGCAGCTTCCTTTGAAAATGTCTCCAGATCCGTCTCCATCTTCTCATCAATGTCCTTCCACTTCCTGTTCAGCTCCGGATCCGGCTGTTTTCCCGGTACCTGGTTCACCCAGAATCGGTGGTCGTCCACGTAGAATTCTTCTTCCAGAGCAGAGAGCTCCTTCTCTTCCAGCTGCCAGTCAGAAAGCTGCCGGTAAATGCGCTCGGCATTGAGCACTTTCTTCTCCTGTTCCAGCTTCCGGTACGTCTCTCTCCGCAAAAGACTTCTGGAAAACCGAACCGGACGGAGGTCGCACCCGTCGATGATATGCTCCGCGGCGATATCACAGCTTAGATTCCAGTACCGCAGATCCACATTTTCTTTCGCCGGATGCCGGAAAATGCAGTGCAGAGTCATGTGCAGATACGCCCGGTTTACCAGGATCCTGTTTTCCCGGTACAGTCCGCCGAGCTGCTGCGGATGGAAAAAGATCGTCCTGCCGTCCGTCCCCACCGGCGAAACATCGGCGTTCATCTCATAGGCAAAACTGCTCAGCGCCACATCCAGGAAGCGCATGGAAAAATACAGCTCATCCCGGGCGGCCCGCAAGATCTGCACGCCGATGCTGCTCAGCTTCTCCCTGATCCGGACCTTTCTCTCTTCCGTCTCGATTTCTATCTCCCGCACGCTCTGCACCTCCTGTACGCCTTCATATAATTATATACAACTGCCTATAACGCTTGCACACGCATTGTATAAGCTCCATGAGAGGATCTCTTATCTGCCACAGCGACAGTATATCACGATTTCCCGATTTACGAAACTCTCTTCTCCAGGTCTGCTTTTCTTCTCTATAAATCGAACTTTTTCCTTCTTACGGGGAAAAACCTGTGTTGTTCTTCCATCAGGAAGCTCAATATCTCCCTCTTTCCTGTCCTCGCCGCATAGTCTGCAGCGGTCTCCAGAGCGTCCCGCTCCCACAGGCCCCGCCGGGAGATTTCACGCAGTTCTTCCATCTTCTCCGCATCCGTCAGATATGCCAGGACCTGGTTTTCATTTTCCCTGATATACGCCTCATATTCCCGCTCTGCCTTTTCCGTCAGATCTTCCGGATACATGAGCCGTGAAAAAGCAATATCCGAGAGGACATTTACCCGGTCGTAGGCTTTTGCCACATAGAAAAGCTCGTCATATTTCCTGTAGTCCATCTCCCGTGCGTAGAAACACTGCCGGTAATTGTTGCCGGAGCCGTGGTGCTGGGTGAAAAGAATCCTGGCCGGTGTGTTCTCCACCGCCTCCTCGTAGTGTTCCGGGAACACCAGGCGGATCTCCCGCTCTCCCTGCAGAAATGTCACGTCGATCCTCTGCCAGAGATCGCCCAGGATCTCCTTCACGCAGGTCTTTTTCCCCTCCGTCAGGTTTACTCTGAGAGATCCCAGTTCACGGCACCCGGTAAACGCGCCGCTTCCCACGCCCCGCAGACGGTCCGAAAAGCTCAGACGCCTGAGGTTTCTGCAGCCGTAAAATATATAATTTCCGATCTCTTCCATCGTGTCCGGAAAGATCACACTCTCTACCGCTTCCCCGGCGAGAAGACGCTCCCCGCCGCCAAACATCCGCTGATCCTCTGTCTCAAAGACCAGGACATCTTCCTCTTCCATATTTTTCCTAGCGGAAAATGCATAAGGCGCTGTCCGGACGACCGGCTTTCCGCCGATGCTCTCCGGCAGCGCCACCTCCGGGTCATTCCCAAAGCACCGCACAATCTCGATTTTCCCCTGATTTTCCCTGTAATGAATCTTCATAAATCCACGCCTTTTCCTTCTTTCCCGGTAATTTTACCATGAATGTCCATGGGAGGCAAGCCAGGACCTTAGAGCCAGAGTCCTTAAAGCCGCTTATCCTGGACATAGAACTCTTCTCCGGTCTCAAGACAGAGACACCCGAGTCTGCCGCCCATAACCGGAAATACCGCTCCGCAGTCCACATCAATCAGGCGGCCGTCCGGGCTTCTCCAGATTGTCGCAGGCTCATGGGGATAGCCCCGGATAATGAAAGTCGGCACATGTCCGACAATGGAAACATAGCCGGGGATTCCTCTCTGCCTGTCCACCATGGAGCTGTCCCAGATAAACGGATCCCTTCGCTTCCACACCCGCAGTGCCTCCTCTGTGGACGCATGGGCCAGGAGATAGCAGATGCCGTCCAGTTTCACCTTTTTATACAGGGGAAGTCCTTTCATAAACCGCACATACTCCGGCAATTTTTCTTCCGTCTTCCTGCTGTCCATCAGAACCTCATATGTATTGTAATAATAAGGATTTCCCACCTTGTCCGCTTCACTTTCATACCAGGAGGCAAAGGCATCCTCATGGTTGCCGGTGAGCACTGTGATGTTTTCCTTTCCCATCACCAGATCGAGCACCCCTGCGGGATCCGGCCCCCGGTCGATCAGATCCCCCAGAATGTAGAGACGGTCTTCCGGGGAAAAGCCGATCCTGCCGAGCATCTCTTCCAGAAGATGCGCCATGCCGTGTATATCTGACATCACATAAGTATGTCCCATCACGATGTTCCTCCTGTTCCATAACCACAGATCTTCCTGCAGATAAAAAACACCTGGTGTTTTGTCTATTATAAATATTTTCTTTCTGACCTGCAAGTGTGAGGGGTATGCCTTCTCCTTTATCTCCCTTTTCTTTTTTATTTGTCCGCATCTTCTGGTTCTTATCTTCCAAGCCGACGCTATCCGGGAGGGCATGAAAACCGCTGGAAACGGCATGAACAGGAGCGAAAAGGAAAAGACAAATGGGAAGTTGTAATTATCGTTTTATTTCCAGGCAATAGAATGATGGTCTATTCGGATACATTTTATCGGGAGTATTCCAAATCTCTGCATCATCAATTTTCCTGATATGTTTTGTGGTAAGTTCATCAATGGAAACTGTCTGCCTATGAATTACAGGTCTGTCCTCAAATTCATAGTAGTCCATTAACCACACATGCCAGAGTTCTATGGAAGTCGTATTCTGCAAGGCATTTTTCATATATTCAATAATTTGTTTTGCCCTACCCTCTGTAAAGTAGTTCCATTCCAGACAGACTCCATTTTTCTTGTCGGTATAGTTCTGAACATCTTGAAAGAAACGCAGAGAATAGCTATCATCTGCGCCACCGTCATACATTGTGCCATTATCAAGATTTATTTCAAATGGATAGTCCTGAACGGGTGAAACTTCCGTCAAGGGAAAATCCGAAGCAATAAATGTGCATACGCTCATAGAATTTCTCCACCAACTTTCAATTTATTTTTATTGTACTTCAAAACTATGAACAGTTCAACCGCAGGAAGCACTGGCCGGGAAGCTGTCTATCAGCAGTATAAGCAGTTATCTTTGTTTTTCAAGTCAAAGTCACTTTCTGACTGCTTTTGAGAGACAATTTTGGGTGACTCCTCTTCAATACAGAAAAAATCCAACACTTCACAATAATTATTTTATTGACAAGCTCCCGCGTCATTTCTATAATCACAGATATCAGGGGAATTCTTTTTATGACAGCTTCAGGAAGGATGCAATGGTGCTCCGGACTGGATTATCAAAATCGTCTCTCCATCCAGGCAGCGTATGGACTACCAGATAAAGTTGTTTAAATACAGAACTGCTGAGCACGGATAAACCGAATAATATATCTCTATCGTAAACAAAAGAGCAGCCGCCCGTATTTGATTGGGATCAACGGCTGCTTTTCAGTGGTTTATAATCTTTTCCCTATTCTCAAATAAATTTTCAAAAATTGCGGAACCTTTTTATTTTCCGCGGCGAATATAGGACGAAAACATTTGAATGGATTACGAGGGAGGTGAGCGCTTGGAAGCGAGAGAAATCGAACAGTGTATCGACCGTTTCGGCACGGATGTGTATCATTTCTGCATGCGGCTGTGCGCCGACCGCTCTGACGCGGACGATCTCTATCAGCAGACCTTTCTCAAGGCGCTGGAGAGTCCGCTTACCCTGGACTGGGAGCAGAATCCGAAAGCTTTCTTCTTCTCCATCGCCTGCAACATCTGGAAAACCACAATGAGAAAAACGGCCCGGCGAAACGCGATTGCCCCTTCCGGCGCTCTTGATGATAAGACTGCATCTGTGATCGGCTCCGGGGAGAACATTGAGGAAAACTTTCTGAAACAGGAACTGCTCGCCGAGATCAGCCGGATCATCGCCGGCATGCCGGACAGGCTGCGGCTTCCGGTAACGCTCTTCTACCAGTTTGACTTTCCGCTGGAACAGATCGCAAAGACGCTGAAGCTTCCCGCCGGCACGGTCAAAAGCCGGCTGTCGCGGGGACGTGACCATATCCGAAAAAAATTAAAGGAGGCAGGATACCATGAAGAAGCATGAGTTACATGAATTGCATAAGGTGCATGATTTAAATGATTCAAACGAATTCGATGCCCTCATCCGCGAGTCTGCGAAATCCGGTCAGACCGCCGGACCGCCGCCGCGGCTTACAAACGCTCTTAAAGCAGAACTGTATGCCCGGGAAAATGCCGCGCGCAGAGAAATTCCTACCCGCACAATTTCTCTCTGGTATCTGCCCATGGTCATCAACTGCATTATCTTCGGACTGCTCGGAATCCTTTCGTTTCTTCTGATTTCCGACCCGCTTCTGCTGGTCTTTGCAGTACTCGGCTGCGCTTATGGCGCGGCTGCGGGAATTGTACTCACGGTAATCGGAATGAAACGGACGAACATGCGCGAGGAATGTGCCATTCACATCGAGAAAAGAGGTGCCCTGACATGAAAAATCAAAATTCCGACACACCAAAAAGAAGCTCCGGCATCATAAAAAGGCGGCAGAATCCGCCGGGGAAAAAGACGCTCATTCTTATTATCGGAATCATTCTTCTCTGCTTTGCGGCAAGACTTCTGGTATTTGCACTTTTTTCTGAAGGATTGGACGGAATAGACATCCTCGTCCCCCTGCTGCTCTTCGGATTTGTTTTCTTTGCCCTGGCTATGGAAGGCTTCATCGCCGCCTGGGTATATGAGGACTGCCGGATCAGAGGCGGAGACGGCGCGCTCTGGGCAGTGGTTGTATTCTTTACAACGCCCTTCATCGGGCTGCTCGTCTATTTCCTGCGCCGCCCGGAGATCACGCAGCACTGCCCCGCCTGCGGTCACCGCATCTCCCTGAAGGCCAAATACTGTGAAGAATGTGGAATACGTATCGAACAAAAGGAGGTTCCTGTTATGCCTGCAAAAACTCATCACCTGAAATATCTCACCGGCGGAGCTGTCAGCCTTATACTGATGCTCGTCTGCTTTATCGGATTCATTTTCACGGTTGCGCACGGGGGTGTGAACACTTCCGTCACTTCAGACAAACGCATATGGAATACGGGAATTATTACCATGTCCATGGAAACGAATTTCGGAGGGGTGTGGAGTATTGATTTCAAGAGTGCTTCAGACGGCTTCATCAAAGAAAAAGCATTTATCCTCGAGGAACCGGAACAGGAGATGCTCACTGCCGACATCCACTGCGGCACCGTACCTGACGGCGCCACGCTGATGCTCTGGATCGTTCAGGGAGAAAAGGCAGAATCCATAGACGTGACAAATCTGTCTGAACCGCTTGAGTATTCTCTCGACGGATTTGAGAGCGGGAAAATATTTGTCCGGCTGCAGATCAACGGGGTAAAAGATGTGTCGTCGGATATTGAGATTGTATCAAAGTAAAAAAAGCTCCGGGCAAAGGCAGAATCTACAAGCGAAAAAGGCCTCTGGTGAAAGGAAAGGATCTCCCGGATCCGTCTCCGTTCATCAGAGGTTGTTTATTATAAATGCCACAGATCGATGCTTGCCAACCGCCTTCTGATATGCTATCCTTTCTTCATCTGAATCTCTCATGCGAAAGGGCGTTCAGCCCGGATCTTACCGTGAGATACGGATAAATCAATCACCAGATCACGCTCTATATTCAGAGCACGTTTCACAGAGATGTAAACAATCAGTACTTACAGCACTGATGACATGTCCCAACAGCAGAGGAGGGGTGCCATTGAGAACACGTTGATTATACGCTGCAGAAGCATAAAATATTGCAACCGTAAAACGAATTGGCTATACTAAAGAAGGAGAAACATGGAGAAACGAAAACTACAGTGGCATCCCGGCTTCAACGCTGCTCTGCGCATTACTCTGCAGGATGAGATGAAGTATCTGGAGATGTACGAAGAATACCTGCTCAGCAAAAAGCCGCCCCAGATCGATGTACTGATCATTAAAAAGATCCAGGATGTCACTCTGCACAAAGCGATCGGAAAAATATTCCGGGGTCACAATATCATCGAATACAAAGCCCCTGACGACTATCTGAGCATAAATGATTTTTATAAAGTATACGGATATACCTGTTTTTATCAGTCAAATACTGACCGTGTAAAGGAGATCGACCCAAAAGATCTGACCATCACTTTCGCGTGCGGCCGGTATCCCCGGAAACTGCTCCGGCATTTGAGAGAAGTGCGGAATATCGAAGCAGAATATCGGGATAACGGAATTTACTATTTAAAGGGAGATGCAATTCCCATGCAGCTTCTTATCACACCAGAACTGACACAGGAGGAAAATTTCTGGCTTCAGAATCTGCGGTTGGACCTGAAAGCAGGGCCTGAGATACGGAATCTGCTGAACCATTACGAGCCACATAAAAATGCCAAAGACTATGCTGCCGTGATGAATCTGATCACGCATGCAAACTGGGAACAGATGGAGGTGGAAAATAAAGTGTGTGATGCATTAAAAGAACTTCTCGCAGAAGAGATCAAAGAGGCAGGCGACAAAGGTCTTGCTGAGGGGATAAAACGCGGGCATGCCGAAGGAATGGAGCGTGGCAAAACCGAGGGAATCCGTCTGGCAAAACTTGTCCTCAGACTTTCTGCCCAGGGCGTTTCCGAGGAAGAGATCGCCACAAAATGCGGAATTTCTGCGGAGGAAGTGCGGACAATCCTTGAATAGCAGTATCTGTGGGCAGGAACATGCCCGGGACAGTGTACCAGAAATAATCATGCTATAAGGACAGAAGCAGGGACAGAATCCGCAATTTCAGGGAGATAACACAATGATAGAATTTTTAAGAGAAGAACACGTAGATGAAAAGATCATACAGGGGATTGAGGACTACCGCAGGCAGTTTCCGGCACCGAGCGGCACGCCTGGCCGGAAGCCCCGGTATATATACTATGGACGCGAAGTGTGGGAGCAGGCAGCACAGGCCCTCCTCTGCGGGGAGAATCTCCTGCTTGCAGGTTCCAAGGCAACCGGGAAAAATGTCCTGGCGGAAAACCTTGCCGCCCTCTTCGGCCGTCCCAGTTACAATGTCTCATTTCATATTAATATGGACGCTTCCTACATGATCGGAACCGATACCTTTCAGAACGGGGAGGTTGTATTCCGCCCGGGTCCGGTCTACGACTGCGCCAAACTGGGAGGTTTCTGTATTCTGGACGAGATCAACATGGCACGCAACGAAGCCCTCGCCGTGCTGCATTCTGTCCTGGATTTCCGCCGGGTCATCAATGTTCCCGGATATGAGACCATCCCGGTCCACAGAGCAGCCCGATTCATCGCGACTATGAACTACGGATACGCAGGAACAAGAGAATTGAACGAGGCACTCGCCTCCCGCTTCATGGTGATCCATATGCCGGAAATGACCCGCGAGAACCTGGAGAAGCTGCTTACCCGTGAGTTTCCGGATATGAAAAAGGAATATGTACAGCAGTTTTCCGGACTCTTCACCGATATACAGAAGAAATGCCAAAGCGGTGAACTCACCGCCAAGGTCCTTGACTTAAGAGGACTGCTCGATGCCATCCGGCTGATCCAAAACGGCCTCGCCCCTTATCTGGCACTGGATATGGGGATCACAAACAAGACCTTTGACAGCTATGAGCAGTCTCTCGTAAAGGATATTATTACCTCGCGGATATCCAAAAAGAGCGGACGCGACGCAATCTTTTGTTAACAGGCAGGGAAGAAAAAATGGCTGATTCTACGAATATTCATCCCCTCTCCGCCCGCCGCCGTGCCCTGAACATCATCTGGACAGCTGCAGGAGAGTACGGATTTGATCCGGTTTTCATGGCATTTACACAGGACGGAGAACCGGATTTTTATATGGATTCCATTATCGGATATGTACATAAATGGTATGACCGAAGTGTCATGGAAGAGCTTTTCGACACACTGGCTCTGTCCATGCTCAAAGAGACCTTTGACGGGCTGCTCTGGATCGCTCTGGAAAACTGTACCTTCGAGCGGGAAGTGAAGGAGCGCCCGGTTCTCTCCGAGCTGAGGACCTCCTGCGCAGAGACATTTTTCCGGCAGCAGCTGACCAGGTCACGCCAGCAGTGGATGGCCCAGAACAGTCTGGTCTATGCCCTGCAGGAAGCCAGGTGGCGCACAGTCCTCGGGAAAGCGCCGGGTCTGGTAAATCCCCGGGAGAACCGTCTCTTTGGGGAACTGGCATTTCACGGGGATATGACTGCCGAAGAAATTTCCAACCGTTTCTGCGATATCCTGCGGCGGTATTTTCATTTTGACAGAGAGTGCGCTGTCCGTTCGCCGCTCCTGAAAGTCCGCAGAAAAATAGATCATATCCTCTCCCGGGCGCTCCCTTCAAAAGTAATGCGCGCGGAAGATCTCTCCTTCGGCGCTTCCGATATCACCGGCTCCGGACTGATCACTGCGCGTAAAGGGAAGGATCATCTGCTCTCCGCTGCCGAAGAACAGAACAACCGCATTTACATCGAAAACTGTTTCGGACTTTCTCTCTATAATGAAATGGACAGCGCTCAGACCGAACATGAACTCTGCACCGGGAACCACCAGAACTGCCACCTCTACTTTACCGCAGGAGAGCGCGGATCTTCCGGGATATCCGATGCCCTGATCCGCAAGACAGTCGCGGACGCAAAACTACAGGCCGAGCGAAACCGCAGGCATTTTCAGGAGAAACGGCGGATTTATCAGAACAGCATCCGGCAGCTTGCCGCCCAGATCGAAAACGCCCTTCTGGTCTATCCCCAGCCCCTCAAAGTACGGAGCCGGATGGGACGGCTCGCCCCCGGAGAGATCTGGCGCGCCGTCCGCCTGGGCGATGAGCGGGTCTTTACCGATACATTCGAAGAGGAAGAACCGGACTTTTCCGTTGACCTGATGCTGGACGGCTCCGCCTCAAGACTCCAGAGCCAGGAGGTCATCGCCGCCCAGGGATACATCATCGCCAGAAGCCTTCACCTGTGCGGAATTCCCGCCCAGGTATATTCCTTTTTAAGCCTGCGCGGCTACACGGTGATGCGGCTTTTCTCCAGTTATACGGGAAATGAGACGGAGGAGCGCATTTTCGATTATTTTGCGGCAGGATGGAACCGGGACGGTCTTGCCCTGCGGGGCGCCTCCCATCTGATGCAGGCATCACCCGCCAGGAACCGCCTTCTCATCCTTCTCACCGACGCCAGTCCCAACGACGACCGGAAAATTCCTGCCAATCCGTCAGAAGGACATTATGTCAGCCGCGATTACTCGGGGGAAGCAGGGATCGAAGATACTGCAGCAGAAGTTCGCGCTCTCCGGAAGAGCGGCATCCATGTCATGGCAGTATTGAACGGAGAGGAGGGCAGCACCGAGGCTGCCCGGAAAATCTACGGAGATGATTTTGCCCGGATCGGGCGGATTGAAGATCTCTCAAATGCGGTAGGACTGATGATCCAGAAGCAGATCGAACAGATGAGAATGTGACTTCACCAACTGAGGATGGAACTTTCTCCGATGAAGCTGCAGCTTCCTTATAAACGGATGTCTTTCAGCCTTCCCGCACCGCGGAGATATTTTCTGTAGACCAGATAAAACACCACCGTGGAGATCACTGCCGCAGTACCGTCAGCCAGCGGCTCCGCGTAAAACGCTGCGGACGCGGTAAAAATAAGGGGCAGGATACACGTTGCTCCGAAATAAATGGATTTGCGGATCAACGACAGAGTCAGGGATGTCCGCGTCATTCCCAGCGCAGTCAGCCCGTCCACAAATACATACTGGAAACTTAAGGGGATAATCATCAGCGTAAACACCTGAATTCCCCACACCGCCAGCTTCGTGTACTCCGGATCCGAGGTAAAGATCCGCACAAAATACTGGGGCAGAATCCGTGAAATCAGAAACATCACCGTCGTAAAACAGATACACAGCATAAGCACCCAGAAGACGGTCTTCCGGATACGTCCCGGATTGTCCGCCCCGTAGTTGTAGCTGATCAGAGGCTGGGAACCGCCCGTGATTCCAAGCATGGGCGAAGTGATCAGCAGCATGTAACTCTGCACAATGGTTGCCGCGGTAATCAGCGTGTCCCCGTATTCCTTTCCGCCATAGTACTGGAGGACCGCATTGAGGGCAATAATGATAATGCTGTCCGTCGCCAGAATCAGGAATGGGGAAAATCCGATTTTCAGAATCTGTTTTCCGACCGTTTTCTCCGGCTTCACAATCCCGAGCGGTACCTTCATCTTCTTTCTTCGCAGGGTGCAGAGCACGAAAATGCAGGACGCCATCTGCGCAATCACCGTCGCCACCGCCGCACCTGCGATATTCATATGGAAAAGAAAGATAAATACCGGATCTAGCACAATATTAATGAGAGCGCCGATCAATGTGGTCATCATCCCGAGCATCGGATAGCCCTGGGCTGTAATAAAATAATTCATCCCCATGGAAAGCAGGGCAAAAAAAGTCCCCATGGTGTAAATCGTCAGATAAGTATCCGCGTAGGGAAACGTCACCTCACTGGCTCCGAACCAGTTCAGGAGCTGTTCTTTTATCAGAAGAAACAGCACAGTCAGAACCGCTGAAAATATAATCAGCATGGAAAAGCTGTTCGCCAGAATCCTCCGGGCGCCCTTCTCGTCCCCTGCGCCAAGGCGCACGGAAAACAGAACCGAACCTCCGATCCCGATAAGTGTTCCAAAAGAGGAGAGCAGCGTGATAATCGGGGCGCACACCCCCGCTCCTGCCAGGGAGTCCGCGCCGATCACAGGAATATTTCCCACATAGATCCGGTCCACAATGCTGTAGAGCACATTTACAAACTGTGCCACCATGAACGGAACTGATATTTTCAGTACAAGCAGGGGAATGGAGTCCCTGCCGAAATCGTTTTCCCGCTTTGTCTTTTTCTTGTTTTCCTTCTTCTCATTTCCCATTTTCCCGTTTGTCTTATGCATCTTTTCTCTCAATATCCTCCAGTTTCCAGTGTGAAAGCAGCCTTCCAAGCTGTTTTGCGATCAGCCCGACCATGACTGCGGCAGCGACCGTTCCCTCCCGGACGCCCTGAAGCTGACCGGTAAAACAGAGGGACAGCACACAGGCAATGACGACCAGGGTCACGTCAAATCCGACTTTCATGTAGCCGAATTTCACCGGGAGCACCTGACATATGGCAAGAACCACGCCCTCTCCCGCAAGCACCACAACCCCGGCCTTGACTTCAAGGCTCACGCCCACAGCCACCAGGAAAATGCCGATCAGGCAGAGAAGCCACTGCTGCCAGTATGTATCATAACTGATTCCCCGCACAGCCCATACGCCGAAATCCGTCAGGTATCCGAAGAAAAATGCGACCGGAAGCTGCATCATCTGAATCGGATGATATTTCTTACGCAGTATAAGAATCTGCAGGAGAATAAAGACACAGTGCATAATGATCGTCGCTGTACCGACCGTCAACGGCGTAAACAGGCTGACCACGTACGGCACACTGGAGATCGGCGATGTTCCCAGGCTCGCCTTGATCGAGAAAGCCACGCCAAACGCCATAATCGCCAGACCGATCAGCAGAAGAAGATAACGTTTCAGAATATAGACCGGTAACTTATTCAATTTGCTCATTCCTTTCTTTATAATACAGCTCTCCGGGTCCGTACCCGCAGCACCTGACACTCAAACGTACTTATTATAGCACTATCAGGAAAAAATGCATTAAAATTCCACATCAAATTTCTCAAAAAAAGAGGCCCGGTACTTGTGTACCAGGCCTGACTCTTATGCTTTATGCCCTGTCGGGTAAGATCATCCCTCAATGGAGATGGTCTTTTTCGTCTCAACAGCCTGAGCATCTTTTTTCGGAATGCTCAGCCGCAGGATACCGTTTTCATATTTGGCTTTAATATCCTCTTCTGTCACGGCATCGCCAACATAGAAGCTTCTCTGCATTGCTCCTGCATAACGCTCTTTGCGGATATATTTACCTTTCTTGTCTTCCTCGTCCTTGTCGAGACCTTTCGCTGCGGAAATGGTCAGATAACCATTCTCAAGCTCAATATTGATCTCATCTTTCTTGAATCCCGGAAGATCAACATCCAGTTCATATCCGGCGTCATGCTCACGGATATCTGTCTTCATCATATTCTTCGCGTTCTTACCATAAAGCGGATTCTTTTTACCCCAGAAATCTTTCTCAAATCTGTCAAACGGGAAGTTCATCCAATCATCATCAAATAAATTCTCTCCAAAAATACTCGGCATTAACATAAGTCATTTCTCCTTTCAATCCTTGAACATTTGAAAATCATCTATGAGCTGCTTGCGCAGCTGCCATCAGCACTCCTGAAGTAATCTCAAGTGTTGTAAGCTATGGCAACTAGGGATTCGGAATCTTTCGAAGCTCTTCGGAATTTTCTCTTTATCATTCCCTGGGATCTTCTTTTTATCCCTCTTCCTTTGTTCTAGCTGTAATATAGCATATGATTATTAGCACTGTCAAGAGGTGAGTGCTAATTTTTTTAAGATTTTTTTAGAAAGCCTGAAAAAAGCTTGATTTTACAGGCTTTCTTGGGGTTTTCAAATTTTCAGTTCTTCCGAAAAATGGCTTACTACGCCATTTTTACACCATTTCCGCGAAAACTACGAGCCATGCAGGGACGAAATTGAGTTGATTTTCGGGAGCTTGCTTACGAAAAATCATGCTCAATTTGGGACCTATAAGGCGACAGCCGCAACTGAAAGAACGCAGTTCATGAAGTCCATGACAGACTGCATTACATGACCTGAACCTCATCCAGTTTGGCAATCTCCCGGACGATCCTTTCCTGATCTGTAACTTGATTGTAAACATCCATCGTCACACTGATGTTAGCATGTCCCATCACCTACTGGACCACCTTGATATCCAGATCTGTTTCCACCATACAGGCACATAGCTAGCCAGCCCATACTCCCGTTTATATGGGGATTTTTAATTATGGGTAAGCGCCAAATATTCCTGCGGATTTCCTGATCCTCAAGTTTTACCTATAATTGTAGTCGAAAGATATTTAGACTATTTCACTACAATTATGGAGGATAGGTTATGGCAGGTACTCGCAAAGCCCGGGTTCCGATGGCGGAACAGATCCGGCTTATCAATGAATGCCGCCAGAGCGGCATGACAGATGCTGACTGGTGTCGTGAAAACGACATTGCAGTAAGCACCTTTTACAACTGGGTCAGCCGCTGTCGGAAAGCGGCAGCGGATCAGATCCCGGCTGCGAATTATGGTCATCTTGAGGTCCCCCGCCCGAAACAGGACGTGGTTCCCATTGACATTGTTCCGGATCATATTCCGGAACAGCATACAGCATCACAGATGCAAAACGCGTACCTTGACAATTCACATACGATTGAAGTTGCTATAAAGGATATCACAGTCCGCATCAGCAATGATGCAGATCCGGTCCTGCTCACCAGGACATTCCGCCTGCTTCAGGAGCTCTCATGTTAGGGGATATCTCCGGACTTGAGAAGATCTACATTGTCTGCGGCTACACTGATATGCGGAAATCCATTGACGGACTCTGCGCTGTTATCGAAGACCAGCTCAAGATGGATCCGTCGTCCAGTGCTCTCTTTCTTTTCTGTGGAAGAAGACGGGACAGGATCAAAGCTTTGTTCCGTGAACCGGATGGCTTCGTACTGATCTACAAGCGGTTGTCTGTCCGCGGCGGCTATCAATGGCCCAGGAAGCAGTCGGAGGTCCGGAATCTTTCCTGGCGGGAGTTTGACTGGCTGATGTCGGGGATCGATATCGACCAGCCCAAGGCCCTCAAAGCAGAGTGAAAAGCATCTGGATTTCTCAAAAAATCCTGCACAGAAAAATCCGGAAATTCCTTGTAGATTCGGCATTTTTCAGGAGCCATTTTCCTTTAGTAACAGCTCCGTTTCTGGTATAATAAAGGTATCAAATCCGAGGAGAGAAACGATGGCTTCCAGTGCGAAAGATATCCAGCTTCGAGAGCTGAAAGATACAGTATCACAACTGAAAACAATGATATCTGAACAGACTGA